>Ga0187893_10001100_pt1 | contig 67526 bp, 70 predicted proteins | sample MA1701074metaG_FD_139574 | JGI IMG/M metagenome (GOLD analysis project Ga0187893, IMG submission 139574) | White microbial mat communities from a basaltic lava cave in the Kipuka Kanohina Cave System on the Island of Hawaii, USA - MA170107-4 metaG ...
CCGTCGCCCGAACTGCCCACATGTAGTGGCGACTTTCCCGCTAAGTGCCCGACACTACGACCATGACCCCTTCGAACTGCGGAAGTTGGGCTAGCCCGGGTCAGGTCTTGCATTACGACATTTCGCCGCGCGTTCACCCGCGCGAGGCGGGCGGGGCCTGTCACCACCCGCCCGTCTCCCCCGTGTAGCCGGGCAGCCAAACTCCGGCGCCAAAATGTCGTAATGCAAGACCTGGCCCCGGTTAGCAGCGCTTCGCCAGCTCGGGCCAGTTTTCCTGCGGGAGGAGGGGGTCGGGGGTGCCGCGGCCGGCGGCGGCCATTGCTTTCAGCCTGGCGATGCGGTCGGCGGCCAAGGGGTGGCTGGAGAGATAGGTCAGAAGCTTCGCTCGGTCCCCCTCTTCCTTCTGGATCGTTTCGAAGAAGGCGATCATGCCGGTGGGATCCACGCGAGCGGCCAGGAGCATCTTCATCCCCTCGGTGTCGGCCTCGTCCTCGGCGCGGCGGGAGTAGCGCAGGTCGCCGAGGGTGCGCGCCGTCTGCAGACCGTAGGCAAGCGGACCGGTCACGTCGCCGGTCAGCGCCATGAGCAGGAGGCCCGTCGAGACGTCCTGGATCACCGCGCGCGTGGCGTGGCGCCGCAGCACGTGCTGCAGCTCGTGGGCGAGCACGCCCGCCAGCTCCTCCGGCGTGGTCGTCCGCTGGAGCAAGCCGCGGAAGATGACCACGTGGCCGCCCGGCACCGCGAGCGCGTTCACCACGGGCAGGTTCACCACGTACACCCGCAGCTCGTAAGGCGGTCGCGGGCCCGACGCGGTGAGCCGCCGCACCATCTCGGCCATCGCCGCGCCGACCCGGGCATCGGCACAGCGCTTCTCGGGGGGCGCGAGAAACTCGACGGCGGATCGTCCCACGCTCTGCTCCCAGGCCACCGGAACCCGCGGGGCCAGCAGCGCGGCCAGGGCCGGGATGGTCCAGAGGTAGACGGCGGTGGTGATCGCGATGGCCGCGGCCGCCGCGAGAATGGTCCAGTAGAGCCGCGGCCTGCGGCCGCCCGGATCGTGGAAGCGGGACCCCAGGTGGGGTGACGCCTCGTGCAGGCTCTCCAGAAACGCGATGTCGGCGATCAGGAGCACCTCGGCCAGGTCCCCGCCCCGCTCCAGCCGCGCCTCCTCTCCCGTATAGAAGCCCTGGGTCTGCCGCAGCTCGCGATAGGGCCAGAATCGCGTCCCGGGGGCTTCGGTGGTGATCTCGATCCCCTCGCGCATGAGCCGGATCGTCGCGGGATGCCGGGCGGCGGTTCGCCCGTCGAGGTACACGCCCAGCCAGTCGGTGCGCATCAGAGCGGGAGCGGGATCACCCGGGAGACCGGTGGCTAGGCCAGGTCGAAGCCGGAATCGAAGAAGCCCGACAGCCCCTCGCCCATGCTCCCGACCTGCTGCGCCTGCTGCTGGATGCGGGCCAGATCCAGCGGGCCGATCAGAGAGAGATTGCGAAACGCGAAATCGATGTTCCGCACGCGCACCCAGGGCCACGCGAGCCCGAGCGTGCACACCAGCAGGAGCACGTTGACCGCCCAGAGCCCCAGCAGCGCCCCACCGGACACGCTGCAGGAGAAGCGGGCGGTGGCGAAGTGGGTGTGGTCCCAGAAGAAGCGGCGCTTCAGGGCCACGTACCAGACCCAGCCCAGGCCGAGCGTCGGCAGCGTCAACAAGATTGCGACCACGAAGGGCCCGAAGATCTCCCGTCCGCGGCCGGTGAAGTCGAACCGCTCACTGCCGAAGTACGAGTGCGACACCATGAACGCCTGCCGCGACACCAGGAAGAACGGGTAGTACAGGCCCAAGGTCAGGCCGGTGAGGAAGCTGCCCAGGATGAAGATCTTGATCAGCTCCCATACCCGCCCGCGGAACGAGAAGCGGATCCCGCGCCACGAGGTGCGGCTCATCCGGTAGCGGCGGGCGCCCACCATCGCGATGGGGAAGAAGACGAAGAGCAGGCTCCCGGAGACCACGCCGGCCACGACCTTGAGGAACAGCGGCACATCGAGGACGTCGCGGACGACGTTCAGGACGAGGATCGGCAAGCCGAAGACGAGCACCGCCTTGAGCGTGCCGAGCAGCAGCTCCTGGGGCGTCCCGTGGTAAGCGAAGCGGTCGCTCTCGATCTGGGTCTGGCTCGAGAGATAGCGGCGCACCCGTGTCTTGGCCCAGAAGTAGAAGATCCCGAACGTCACCAGGGTGGCCAGCACATTGACGACGTGGATGCCGAACAGGGTGCCGCCGCTCCCGTGGAAGCTCGGGCGGCGGATGCCCGTCGAGGCCGGCACCTCGGGCCCAGGCGGCGGCGGGCGCAGATCGACGGGCGGCGGCGGCGCCGGGGGAGCCGGGGGAACCGGCGGCGACGGCGGAGCGGGGAGGGGACTCGACCCCGTGGGGGGTGGCGGCGAGGCTACCGGGCGCGGTGCCGCGGGTCCGCCGGGCGGGCTGGGCCTCCTGAAGAACGACGGGCGCCCTGCGCGCTCCTGCCCATCCACCATACGCTCCGACTATGGGCGGAAGCCGCTAGGAGAGTCAACTTTTGACGCTCGCGGCGAAACGCTCCAGGTGGTGCTCGGCATCGCCGAAGGTCTGCCCGATCATGGTGAGCCGCCGGAAGGTGTGGCTAACCTTCAGCTCCTCGGTCATCCCCATGCCGCCGTGAAGCTGCACGGCCTCCTGGCTCACGTGCCGGCAGGCATCCGCCACCTTGATCTTGGCCGCGGAGACCGCGAGACGCCGCTCGGCGGGCGGCGCGGTGTCCACCTTCACGCACGCCAGGCACGCCATCGACCGCGCCTGCTCGTAGCTGATCACCATGTCCACCATGCGGTGCTGCAAAGCCTGGAAGCTACCGATCGGTACGCCGAACTGCCGCCGCGTCTTCAGGTACTCGAGCGTGGCCTCGTTGGCGTAGCGGATGGCGCCGACGGCCTCCGCGCAGAGGAGCGCGGTGGCGTAGTCGGCCGCGTCCTCGATGAGGTCGAGCGCGCGGCCCTCGGGGCCCAGGAGCGCCTCCGGCGTGACCGACACGTCCGAGAGCCAGACGTCGGCCGCTCGCAGCTCATCGATGGTGCGGTACTCCTTGACGGTGACGCCGGGAGCGGAGCGCTCCACCAGGAAGAGGCTGATACCGGTGGGATCGGTGTCCGCCCCGCTCGTGCGGGCGGAGACGATGAGGGTATCAGCGGACGCCCCGTGCAGCACGGCGCGCTTCTCGCCTTCGAGCGCGTAGCCTCCCCCGCTGCGCTTGGCTCGGGCGCCGACGTGCCCCAGGTCGTAGCGGGCCATGCGCTCGGTGTGGGCGAAGGCGAGCCGCTGCTTACCCTGGATCAGCGCCGGCAAGATACGCCTCTGCTGCGCCACCGACCCGCCACGCGCGATGAGCCGTCCGCCCAGCCCCACATTGACCCAGTAGGGCTCGACCACGAGGCCCTCGCCGAGGGCCTCCATCACCAGCATCACGTCTACCGCGGTACCCCCGAACCCCCCATGCTCCTCCGCAAAGGGCACACCCAGCAGCCCCATCTCGGCGAACGCGGCCCACACCTTCTCGCTCCAGCCCGATGGCGAATCCACGATCTTGGCCCGCGCATCGATCGAATACTCGTTCGCCAAATACCGCTTGAGGCTGTCCGCTAGGAGCTGCTGCTCCTCAGTCAAATCGAAATTCATCGAGGCACTCCTCGAGTCTCTGTCTCGTGATGCCGCAACGCGGGCGGGGCCGGGGCGTGGGGTGCCGGGTGGTCCGGCTGACCCGTTCCTGCCAAGCAGAAAGAGGACGACGCCCGCCCAGATTGGGAACTCCCAATAGGGTCGCCGAAGAAAAGCGCATCGTGGTCAGAGGACCACCCGGCACCCCACGCCCCGGCCCCGCCCGACGTCGCCGCCTAGCGCCATCAAAGACCCAGCGTGGCCTTGGCAATGATGTTTCGTTGAATCTCGTTGGAGCCGGCGTAGATCGTCGCCTTGCGGAGATTGAGGTACCGCGGGGCCAACCGCGCCGTGAAGTGGTCGAAGTCCATGGCGTCCACCGGCCGGAAGGCCTGAGCCAGCGGCCCCGCCGCCTGCATCATCAGCTCGGTGATCGCCTGCTGGATCTCGGTGCCCTTGATCTTGAGCATGGAGACGTCGGCGCCCGGGGGCCGGCCGCTGCGCCGCATCTGGTCGAGGAAGCGCAGGTTGGTGATCTCGAGCGCCATCAGCTCGACCTCCACGCGCGTCAGCCGGTCTCGGAAGCGCGGGTCCTCCATGAGCGGGCGGCCGTCCTTCATCTGCTCGGAGGCCAGCTCCTTGAGCTTGCCCAGCTCGCGCTTGGAGGCCCCGATGCGGCCGGTGCCCATCCGCTCGTAGCCCAGCAGGTACTTGGCCACGGTCCAGCCCTTGCCCTCCTCGTGTACGAGGTTCTCGGCCGGGACGGAGACCTCGTCGAAGAAGACCTCGTTGACCTCCTTGCTGCCGTCCATCAACACGATAGGCCGCACCGAGATGCCGGGCGTCTTCATGTCGATCAGCAGGAACGAGATGCCGTCCTGGCGCTTGCCGGTGTTGGCATCGGTCCGCACCAGGCAGAAGATCCAGTCGGCGTGCTGGGCCATCGTGGTCCAGATCTTCTGGCCGGTGACCACATAGTGCCCGCCGTCCTGGCGCACCGCGCGCGTCTTGAGCGAGGCCAGGTCCGAGCCCGAGCCCGGCTCCGAGTAGCCCTGGCACCAGAAATCCTCGCCGTTGTAGATGCGTGGCAGGAAGCGCCTCTTCTGCGCGTCGGTGCCGAACTGCAGGAGCACCGGCGCGCACATGCGCACGCCGAAGGGCACGACCATCGGAGTCGCCGCGAAGCCGCACTCCTCTTCGAAGATGTAGCGCTGCACCACGTTCCAGTCGGTGCCGCCCCATTCCTTGGGCCAGTCGGGCGCGACCCAGCCCTTCTTGGCCAGGATCTTGTGCCAGCGCAGGAGCTCTTCCTTGGACAGCTCCTGGTAGCTCTCCATCTTCTGGCGCAGGTCGGCGGGCAGGTTCGTGCGCAGCCAGCCGCGCACCTCGTCGCGGAATGCCAGCTCCTCGGGCGAGTAGTTCAGATCCATGGTGGCTCCTCTCGCGAGAGATGCTATCCCAGGGAGCGAATCAGGTCCAGCAACCGCCCCAGGGTCTTGACTCGGGCGGCCAGGCCTTCGCCCGCGGGCTCTACCCGCAGAGTGGTGATGCCGGCCTGCCGGTACGCGGCCAGGCGCGCGCGAACCATGGCCTCGGTGCCGAGCAGGTTGGTCTGGAGCACCAGCTCGTCGGGCACGCGGGCCGCCGCTTCGTCGCGCCGGCCATCGAGCCAGAGGCGCTGCACCTCCAGCGCGACGTCCTCGTAGCCGGCGCGCCGGTACGCGTCGTTGTAGAAGTTGTGCTGCCGGGAGCCCATGGCGCCCAGCGTGAACGCGAGCCCCGGCTTCCGCGGCGGGATCAGCCGCTCCACGTCGTCCGAGAAGGCCACGAAGCCGCCCGCCTGCAGATCGAGCTCGGCGAGCGCGCGACCCGCCCGGGCCGCGCCGGCGGCCAGGTGGTCGGTGAAGACGCGCGCGTGCTCGGGCATGAACGAGGTGCCGAGCCAGCCGTCGGCGACCTCACCCGTCATCTCGAGGCTTCGGGGAGACAGGGTGGCGAGATAGATCGGAATACCGGGCTGGGGCGGCGCGGCCGAGCGGATCGCCTTGCCCTCGCCACCCGGCAGGGGCAGCTCGTAGACCTTGCCCTTGTACTCGAGGCGCTCGCCCTTGATGGCGCGCCGGACGATCTCCACCGTCTCGCGCATGCGCTGCACCGGCCGGTCGAAGCGGATGCCGTGCCAGCCCTCGATGACCTGCGGCCCGCTGACCCCCAGCCCCAGGACGAAGCGCCCGTTGGACATGGCATTAAGGCTCATGGCGGTCATGGCCAGCAGCGCGGGCGTGCGCGTACCGGCCTGGAGGATGCCGGTGCACAGCCGGAGGCGCGAGGTGCGCGCGGCCATGAAGGCCAGAGGCGTGACACCGTCGTGGCCCCAGGCCTCGGCCGACCAGACGTCGTCCACGCCGAGGCGCTCGGCCTCCGTGACGTAGTCGCTCGCCTCCGCCCAGTCGGTCTGGGCGAGCCGCAGCGAGATGGCGACGCGCATCAGGCGGGGCGCGCCGCCGCGAGGGCCGCCGCGATCTTCTGGAGCTGGCCGGCGTGGTCGAGATCGTGCAGCCGGGTGAAGAGGAGCGTCTCGCGCCAGGTGAGGGGCCCGAACATCGGGTGCTCGATGCGCTGATCGGGGGCGGCCGCCGGATCGGCGGCCAGCACGGCTGCGAAGAGGACCTCGCGCTGCCCGGCCAGCCTCCGATACCAGGCCTCGGCCGAGAGCAACGGCGCGTTTTCGACCCCGCGGCCTGCCGGGCGCGACGGGGGCCGCTGGCCAGCCAGCGCGCGCTGGATGCCGCCACCGAAGTAGCCGTCGGCCGCCACCACGTGGGCCATCACCTCGTTGCCGCTCCACTCCTCGGGCTCGGGCCGCTCGCCGAAGCGCACCGGCGGCACCGCGGCCGCCGCCGCGCGCAGGTCCGCCATGGCCGCCTGGACCTTCTCCACGATGGCCGCCGGGGTGAGCTTGGCGCCCTGGGCCACCAGATAGCTCCGGATGCGCGCCTGCTCTTCGGTCATGGCGGCTTGGACTCTATCTCGCCCCCGCCCCGGCCGCAACGGGAATGGGGGAATGCCCTAGAGGGCGATGCGGTCGAGGAAGGCGCCGATCACGCTCTGGACCTCGGCGCGATGGGTACGATTCGGGAAGTGCGGGCCGCCATCGACCACGTGCAGGCGGGCGCCCGGGATGGCCTCGGCCACCCGACGGGACATCGCCACCGTCGGGAAGCTGTCCATCGAGCCCGCGATCACCTGCACCGGGCAGCGGATGCGACGGCAGTCCGCGAGCCACTCGTGGCGGCTGTAGGTTTCGTCGAGCAGCGCGAGCAGCGAGGCCACCGAGTGGCGGCGGAGCGCCTCGGCCAGCTCGGCGTAGCGGTCGGGACGCGCCTTCAAGCGCGCCAGCGCCTCGTCGCCCATGCGCAGGCGGACGTTGGCATCGAAGTATTCCTCGAAGCGCCCCGCCTCCACCAGCGGCCGGTGGCGGGCCCACCACGCCTTGTCCTCGGACGACGGCTCGGGGCCCGCTGATCGAGACCACCCCCCGCGCGCGCTCCGGCGCGTACGCGGCGATCCATAGCGAGAGCGCGGCGCCCATGGAGGCGCCACCCCACACCGCTTGCCGGACGCCGAGGGCGTCGAGCCAGCCCAGCAGGTCCTCCGCCTTGCGCGCGTAGGTGTAGTCCTCCACCCGCTCGAAACGCGTGGAGAGGCCGTGGCCGCGCGTGTCGGGAAACAAGGCACGCACCCGGCCGAAGAACGGCTCGAGATCCGGTACCATGACCGAGGAGTCCTCCACCGAGCCGCCGTGAATCCACACGACGACTGGATGAGACGCGGGCGTGGCCGACGCGAGCCCGGCCTCCCGCCAGTGCAGACGGACGCCGGTGGGCAGGACGACTTCAGGCAGGGCCCATCCTCTTCTCCAGGTAGCGCGCGTACCGGGACATGGAGTAGGTGCACGCCCAGTAGACCGCCGCGATGAAGAGGTAGATCGGGAAGGGTCGGATCTCCCGGTTGTTCACGACCTGGGCCGCCTTGGTCAGGTCCATGAAGCCGATGATCGACGCGAGCGAGGTGTCCTTGAAGAGCACGATGAACTGGGTCACGAGCGAGGGGATCATGTTCTTGAGCGCCTGGGGCAGGATCACGAAGCGCATGCCCTGGGCCCCGCTGAGCCCGAGCGCGGTGGCGGCCTCCACCTGCCCCCGCGGCACCGACTGGATGCCCGCGCGCACGATCTCGCCGAGGTAGGCGGCCTCGAAGATGACGAAGGCGCCGAGCGCCACCCCGAACTCGGGGATCGCCGTCTTGAGCACGATGGGCATGATGAACCACATCCAGAAGATCACCATGACCAGCGGGACGCCCCGGAAGAACTCGACGTACATGGTGGCCGGAACGCGGATCCACGCCGCGGGCGCCAGCCGGGCGATGCCGATGAAGATGCCGAGGATGAAGCCCAGGACGATGGACGGGATGGCCAGCCGCAGGGTGCCGCCGACGAAGGGCCCGATGCCCAGGAGGCCCTGCACCAGCAAGAACGACAGGTTCCGCCAGACGACGTCGAAGAAGTCGAGCATGGCTAGCGCCGGCGGCGCCCGCCGCCCGTGATGAGACCGGGGATCGCGGTGCGCCGCTCCACCCACGACATGATGGAAGCGATCGAGACGCAGAGGACCAGATAGATGAGCGTGCCGGCGGTCAGGGCTTCGATGGCCTTGGCGGTATAGGTCTCGATCTGGCGCGTCTGGAAGGTCAGCTCGGCCACGCTGATGGTGAGCGCGACCGAGGAGTTCTTGAGCAGGTTCAGCGACTCGCTCGTCCCGGGCGGGATGATGAGCCGCAGCGCGACGGGCAAGATCACGTACCGGTACGCCTGGAAGGTGGTGAGGCCGGAGGCCACCGAGGCCTCGAGCTGGGTGCGCGGGATGGACTGGATGCCGGAGCGCAGCACCTCGGAGAATCGCGCCCCGCTGTAGACGCCGAGCGCGCAGACCGCGGCCCAGAACTCGAGCCCGTGCTCCAGCAGCCACTCCTGCACGTCCTGGGGCAAGAGCGGGGGGACCGCGAAGTACCAGAAGAACATCCAGACCAGAAGCGGGACGTTGCGGAAGAACTCGACGTAGAAGGTGGCGGCGGCGCGCAGCGGCCAGAAACGCACGGTGCGGAGCGTGCCCGAGACGATCCCGAGGGCCACCGCGAGCAGCCAGGCCACGATCGACAGCTCGAGCGTGGTGATCAGCCCGCTCAGCAGCCACCGACCGGACTCGCCGGTCCAGAGCACCGACCAGTTGAACTGGTAGCTCACTTCTCTTCCTCCCCCTCACCCCCGAGGGGAGAGGGCCGGGGTGAGGGGTGGGTTGCGCGTTACTTCGGGACAACCTGCAGGAGCATGAAGCTGCGCACCTGGGGGCTCATCGGATACGGCAGCTCGCCCTTGGCCCCGAACCACTTGTCGTAGATCTCGAAGAACTTCCCCGACTCGACGCCGTCCATCAGACCGCCGTTGACCACGTTGCGGAAGTCCGAGTCGCCCTTGCGCATCGCCATGCCGTAGGGCTCGTACGAGAAGAAGTCGCCGACGATGTCCCACTGCGCCGGATTCGGCGACTTGGCCTTGAGCCCGGCGAGCTGGATGCCGTCGTTGGTGTAGGCGTCGACCTGACCCTGCAGCAGCGCCTGGAAGGCGGCCGGCTGGTCCGGGAACTCGCGGAGGACGGCCTTGGGCGCCTTCTCGCGGATGATCCGCGCGTTGGTGGAGCCCTGCTGGGCCCCGATGCGCTTGCCGTCGATGTTCTTGATGCTCTTGATGGGGCTGCCCTTCTTCACCAGGAACTGCGCCCCGGTGACGAAGAAGGTGAGGGAGAAGTCCACGCTGTCGCGACGTGTGCGCGTGTCGGTCATCGTACCGGCGATCAGATCCACCGCCCCAGAAGACAGGAGCGGGATGCGCGTTGGCGGGGTGCTCTCCTTCTTCTCCACCTTCACCGGCTTGCCCACCTTCTTCTCGAGGGCGGGCTTGATCAGCTCCTCGACGAGGTCGATGGAGAAGCCGACCCACTCGTTCTTGCTGTTGACGTAGGCAAAGGGCGGCGAGCCGGTGCGGGTGCCGATCGTCACCGTGCCCGTCTCGCTGATCTTGTCCAGCGTGCTCTTCTGCTGGGCCACCGCCGGGGTCATCCCGGCCGCGAGCAGGGCCAGTGCCATCACGAGTGCCGTCAGTCGTCTCATGCACGTCCTCCTTGGTGAGTGCTCAGTGGGTCAGGATCTTGGCCAGGAAGTCCTTGGTGCGGTCGGACTGCGGCGCCGCGAAGAAGGCCTCCGGCTTCTGCACCTCGACCACCTTGCCGAAGTCCATGAACACGACGCGGCTGGCCACCCGGCGGGCGAAGCCCATCTCGTGGGTCACCACCATCATGGTCATGCCCTCCTTGGCGAGGTCGGTCATCACGTCCAGCACCTCGTTGATCATCTCGGGATCGAGCGCCGAGGTGGGCTCGTCGAACAGCATGATCTTGGGCTGCATGGCGAGCGCCCGGGCGATGGCCACGCGCTGCTGCTGGCCGCCCGAGAGGTTGGCCGGGTAGTAGTCGGCCCGCTCCGGAATGCGCACCCGGGCGAGCAGGCTCCGGGCGATCTTCTCCGCCTCGGGGGCGGCCATCCCCTTCACCTTCCGGGGCGCCAGCATGATGTTCTCGAGCGCGGTCATGTGCGGGAAGAGGTTGAAGGACTGGAAGACCATGCCGACGGCGGTGCGGAGCTTGACCAGGTCGACCCCGCTCCCCGTGATGGGCTCGCCGAGGACGCGAATCTCGCCCTGCTGGGCCGGCTCCAGGCGGTTCACGCAGCGGATCAGCGTGCTCTTGCCGGAGCCGGACGGTCCGCAAACCACGATGACCTCGCCCGCCTCCACGGTCAGGTCCACGTCGACCAGGACGTGGTGCTGGCCGAACCACTTGTTGACGGACTTGAACTCGATGGCGGCGGCCATGACCCTACTCGATGACCACGAGCACGTCGCCGGCGTTCACCGTCTGGCCGGACGCCACCCGGATCTCCTTCACCATGCCCGCCACCGCCGCCTTGAACTCGTTCTCCATCTTCATCGCCTCCAGCACGATGAGGCCGTCGCCGGGCGCGACAGTCTGGCCGACTGCGACCTCGATGAGCGTCACCCGACCCGGCATCGGCGCCTTGAGCACCTGTCCACGCTCGGGGCCGGCGGCCCCGCGCGTGCGGATGATGTAGCGCGTCTCCTCCTCGACCCGGATGGCGTAGCGCTCGCCGTCCACGTCCGCGAGATAGACCCCGTCCCGCTCGGTGACGTCGGCCACGTAGGAGGCGCCCGCGAGGAGGATGGACCAGATCCCCTCGTCCGTCTGGCGGGCGTCGACGTCGATCGGCTCGCCCTCCAGCGTGACCGTGAACCGCCCGGCGGCGCCCGCGACCTCGATGGGGATGGTGTCGCGGCCGAGCTGCGCCTCGAACTTCACCGGCTCCTCCAGCCCGGCCGGAGCGCCTGCCGCCACCGACTCGGGGTGGCCGGCGGCGGCGCCGCGGGCACCGGCCGGCCCGCGCGGTCGTAGGCGGTCAGCGCCGCCGCGATCAGCGCCACCTTCCGCCGCCGGCTCGCCCCTTCAGGCCGGTCATCGGCCAGCAGCCGCTCCATGAAGCCGGTGGAGAGACGCCCGGCCACGAAGTCCGGATGCGCGACGATCCGCTGGAGGATCGGAATCGTGGTCTGGACGCCCACGACCTTGTACTCGGAGAGCGCCCGCGCCATGCGTGCGATGGCCCCCTCCCGATCGGGGGCCCAGACGATCAGCTTGGCCATGAGCGTGTCGTAGAAGCGCGGGATCGTGTAGCCGGCGTAGACGCCGGTGTCGTCGCGCACCCAGGGCCCGCCCGGCGCCCGCAGGGCGGAGATCCGCCCGGGAGAGGGAATGAACGAATCGAAGGGATCCTCGGCGTTGACTCGGCACTCGATCGCCCAGCCGTCGAGCGTGACGTCGTCCTGGGTGAAGCCGAGCTTGTCGCCGGCCGCGATACGGAGCTGATCCCGGATGAGATCGCGGCCCGTCACCAGCTCGGTCACCGGATGCTCCACCTGCAGGCGGGTGTTCATCTCCAAGAAAAAGAACTTCCCGGAGTGGTCCACCAGGAACTCGACAGTGCCCGCGCTGGCGTAGCCCACCGCCGCGGCCACCCGGCAGGCGGCCTCGCCCATCCGGCGCCGTAGCTCGGGGGTGACGAAGGGCGACGGGCTCTCCTCGACCAGCTTCTGGTGCCGACGCTGGATGGAGCACTCGCGCTCGCCCAGGTGGACGACGCCGCCGTGGGCGTCGGCGAGCACCTGGATCTCGATGTGGCGCGGCTCGTCCACGTAGCGCTCGATGTAGACCGCGGCATCGCCGAAGGCGGCGCCCGCCTCGGCCCGTGCCGCCCGCAGGGCGGACTGGAGCTCGCCGGGTGCGCGCACGAGCCGCATCCCCTTGCCACCGCCGCCCAGGGACGCCTTCAGCATCACGGGGTAGCCGACCTGCGCGGCCACGCGCGTAGCCTCGGCGTCGTCCGCCACCGGCTGCTCGGTGCCCGGCACCACCGGGACGCCCAGCTTGAGCGCCACCCGCCGCGCGGCCATCTTGTCGCCCATCGCGCGGATGGCGGCCGGCGGCGGCCCGATGAAGATGAGCCCCGCGGCCGCGCAGGCCTCGGCGAAGACCGCATTCTCGGCGAGGAAGCCGTAGCCCGGGTGCACGGCCTCGGCGCCGGTGCTCCGGGCGGCCGTGATCAGCTTGTCGACGACGAGGTAGCTCTCGACCGCCGGAGCGGGGCCGATCGGCACCGCCTCGTCGGCGAGCAGGACGTGGAGCGACTCACGGTCGGCGTCGGAGAAGACGGCGACGGTGGCGATCCCCAGCTCGCGGCAGGCCCGGATTACCCGGACGGCGATCTCGCCGCGATTCGCGATGAGGACCTTCCCGAACGGGGCACTCACGTCGCGGGCATGATAGCAGGAGTGGCCGCGCCCGGGCAACGCGGAAACCCGCGCCCCACCTAATCAAAACCACCTCTCACCCTACGGGGGGGAGGGTTCCGACTTTCCCCTCTCCCCTCAGGGGAGAGGGCCAGGGTGAGGGGTGGCTCAGCGCTGCCGGAGCGCGAATCGCTGGATCTTACCGGTCGTGGTCTTGGGCAGATCGGCCACGAAGTCGATCCAGCGCGGCGCCTTGTAGCCGGCCAGGCGCTTGCGCACCAGCTCCCGCAGCTCGGTGCCGAGCGCGTCGCTCCCCGGCACGCCGTCGCGCAGCACGCAGAAGGCGTGCGGCTTGGTGAGCCCGTCGGCGTCGCCGCGCCCAATCACCGCGGCCTCCAGCACCGCGGGGTGCTCACCCAGGCACGCCTCGACCTCGGCGGGCGACACCCACATGCCGCCGACCCTCAGCATGTCGTCGATGCGGCCGCAGAAGTAGAAGTAGCCGTCGGTGTCCTGGTAGAACATGTCGCCGGTGCGGAGCCACTCCCCGAGCATGGTGGCCTTGGTACGCTCGTGGCGGTTCCAGTAGTAGGGCGCGGTGGAATCGCCCTTGATCCAGAGCTGGCCCACCAGCCCGGGCGCCACCGGCCGGCCCTCGTCGTCCACGAGCCGCGCCTCGTAGCCCGGGATGACCCGCCCGCTGGAGCCGGGCCGCGCCTCGCCCGGCCGGTTGGCGATGAAGTCGTGGAGCGCCTCGGTGGAGCCCACCACGTCGAGCAGCTCGTGGCCGAAGCGCGACTTCCACGCGTGGAAGAGCGCCGCCGGCAGCGCCTCGCCCGAGGAGACGCAGAGCCGCAGCGAGGAGAGATCGAAGCGGCGCTCGGCGGCCTCGATCTGAAGGAGCCGCCGGTACACGGTGGCCACCGCGAAGAGCACGGTGGGCCGCTCGGCCTGGATCAGCTCGAAGATCCGTTCGGCCTCGAGGCGCTCCGGCACCAGCACGGATGCCGCGCCCACCAGCGCCGGGAAGTAGAGCGAGTTGCCGAGCCCGAAGGCGAAGTGGAGCTTCGAAGCGGAGAAGATCAGATCGTCGGGCCCGACGCCGAAGACCCTCCGCCCCACCAGCTCGGCCGAGTAGACGAGGTCGTGGTGGAGATGCACGGCCGCCTTCGGTCGTCCGGTGGAGCCCGACGTGTAGGCCCAGAGCGCGACATCGTCACGACTCGTGTCGGCGGCGACCAGCTCCGGCGAGGCGCCCTCCAGCAGCCGCTCGTAGTCGAGCGCGCCGCGGCGGCGCCCGCCTACCACGATGACGGTCTCGAGGCCTGGACAGCGGGCGCGCACCTTCAGGATCTCGGCGGCCGCGGTCTCGGAGGCGATGACCGCGCGGGCCCGGCTGTCCTCGAGCAGGAACGCGAATTCGGCCGCCGGGAGGCCCTCGCTCACCGGCACCGGCACCGCCCCGATCTTCATGGCGCCCCAGAAGGCCTCCGCGAACGCGGGCCGGTCCGGCAGGGCCACCAGCACGCGCTGCTCGATCTGCACGTCGCGGGCCAGGAGCGCGTTGCCGAGACGGTTGGCGCGGAGGGCGACCTCGCCGTAGGAGACCGGGCGGCCGCCGAAGCGGAAGGCGGTGCGGTTGCCGCGGCCCTCCGCTACGTGCCGATCGAGGAAGTAGCGCGCGGCATTGAAGCGCTCTGGGACCTCGATGGCCGCCGCCATGCGGGCAATTCTAGCAGGAAACCTCCGGCGGACCCTCCTGCCCTTCGGCGGGATCGGCTTCTCGTCGCGTCGACTCGACGTACTCGTCACCTCTTTTCGCGCCAAGATAACGACGCGCGAGGGTCGGACATGCCGCTCGAGATCGGATCACGAGCGACACAGGGTCTACAGGCGCGGGCCGGTCGGCACCGGCTGCACGTGGCCGCACGCTTTACACGTGCGAAGCGATGCGTTGGCGTTGAACTCCTGCGAGACCTTGCGCAGCTCCAGCAGGAGATCCTCCGCACCCCGTGACAATTCATACAACCTCGTGTCGCACCGCTCGCAATACCACGCAAAGGCTTCGGGCTCGTCGGCTCCGCGGACCCGTTCCACGACCAGCCCGACGGTGTTCGCCGGCCGCTGTGGCGAGTGCGGCGTATTGGCCGGCAACAAAAGGATGTCTCCTTCCCGAAGGGCTTCACGGTGTCTCTTGCCTGCCCCGTCGATATATTCCAGCACCATGTCGCCTTCCAGCTGGTAGAAGAATTCATCCCCGGGGTCAATGTGGAAATCTCTCCGGGCGTTGGGGCCCCCGATGACCATGATCATGAAGTCGGAGTCCCGCCAGATCCTCTCCGCTCCCACCGGGGGCTTCAACAGGTCACGGTGCTCGTCGATCCAGCGTTTGAGGCTGAAGGCGCTGAGGGCCTCTGCCATGCGACTACCCCCTTTTGATGGGCTCACCTATACGGCGGTTGACTGTAACACTCGCCCTGCACGCCCGCTGCACGAGGCGCCTTGCGGTTTTCGACTATCGCCATTGGTAGGCCGCGGCATTGACGATGGCAGAGATCGCCTTCAGCGCTCAGAGCCGGAAACTGCCGCCGCAATGAAACCTCCGCTCGCCTGCAGCACTCGTCGAGATCCGGCGAGGTCCAATGCCCTGCGTCCGTTGCCTCCAGCCACGCGCCCTCGAAGAGAGCCCTATCGTCTTCGCGCGAGGCCACTGCGTCAGCTACGTAGTCATGGAACTCCCACGGCCGACGCCAGGAGTCGTAGCTACCGATGACCTCACCGAGGCTCACCTTCGCGTCCACTCCACTGCCTCCTTAGGCGGTCCGTCGCGCCCAGCGCCGAACCTCGCTGAACACAACGGTGAATGTGACGAGGGCAAGGGTCGCCTGGAGCCACCCTACCGCCGCCGTGCCCGGAAGGTCGATGCCGTTCTGAACGAACCCCACGACCGCCATGACGTTGTTGAAAGCAATCGCCGCCACAAGGCTGCGGCTGACGAGGAACACGAGCGATACGCCTGCCCAGACGACGCTGAGGCCCAGGCACGTCGACATCGTGTTCCAGGGAGCGGGATAAGTCAGATGGAAGAAACCGAAAGCCACGCTTGACGTGACGAGGGCTGTCAGGCCGGAGCGCCAGCGGGTCGCTCCGCCTGCCGCAAGCTGGACAGCGTTCCCGAGCGCCCCAAGGAAAACGAGTGCCTCAGCCGTGCTGGCGACGAGCAGCAACGCGAAGAGCAGATGCGCAGCGGTCATGCCACCCGACTCGCGAAACAGAGGGGCCAGGGGTGCGGCGGCCAGGAGGGCACTGGCTGCCAAGGCCGCAACGGTGGCCCCGGCGTCCCGCCGGCCAAGCTGCGCACCGAGCCAGCGCGCCGGCGCCAATCCGACGGCAGCGGCCCAGCCGAGAAACAAGGCGGGGAGGATCACTCCGAACGGGAGGAAGAAGCCGAGAACATAGGCGCCTTCGTGCGCCTGCAGGCCGAGGCCCACCGTCGTGTGGTTGAACCAGGCATTGGCCGCGTACGCCAGCACCACGATGCCGCTGCCGCCGATCAGGGCCTGCTTCGATCGCATGCGCTCGGGCTCAATCAGCGATCTGTCTTCATCGGCAGCCCAACGCCCGTATCCGCCGCGGCCGCAGGCCGTCGGCTGCATGCCGTGGTTCGACGCGGCGAAGCTAGCGCTCTCAACGTGGCGAGTGTCCGATCCAGCGCGGAACCAACACGATCAGGAACCAGATGGTTGAGGCGAAGGCCAGGGTGACCAGGAAACCCCACCCTTGCCGGAGGCCCAACCAGCATGCCAACACGAAGACTAAGCTAGCGACAGAGCCGATGACCATGGACCTGACAAAGTCGCCGGTCTGCCCCTGATCGCCACTACTCGCGGAGAACACGATCCACATCGCCAGTGGAGCCGTGAGGGGCATCGTGGCAAGGATGGCGGCGAGATGGCGAGAACGCTCCTGAACTACTGCTACCAGGATGACAATCAGCACTGACAGCAGCACGGTTACCGCTCGTTGCGGAATCACAGGTGCGCTACTCCTCTTGTGAGTCACGTGTATGACCGATGCGAGTGACTTCCGGGTTGCCTCTCTGGGCTCGCATACTTCCTGCCGGGTTCCATAGTCGCACGCCGGATCATCTAGACCTGCGTATCCGTGTGATCGGCATCCTCAGATCCAGGCCTGCACCGTGTCAACGGAGAGAGGACCCCTACTGCCTGCTCGCCCATGACCACACATTGGGAGCGGTGCTGATTGCAGCTCACCGCAGCGGCTTGATCAGCTGAACCGTGTAGTCGGCGAAGCCCAGGCCCGCGTACAGCCTTCTCGCGCCCTCGTTCCTCGCCAGGACGCCCACGCGAAGCAGGCTCGCGCCGGCGCCCCGCGCAAACCGTTCGGCCTGCTCGAGCAAGGCCCGGCCGAGGCCGCGCCGGCGGTAGGCCGACTGGACCACGAGGTCGGAGATGTAGGCGTAGGGCGCCCGGTCCTCGTCGGGCTCCTCCTGTGGCACGTTCGCGAGGACCGTGACGAAGCCGACGACGGTGTGATCAACCTCGGCGACGAACACGCGGCCGGACGTCTTCGCGCATCGCTCGAGCATGAAGGCCAGGTACTGGTCGGCCATCTCGTCACCCCTGGGCAGGCGCGGCTCGAGGCCACGCTCGAACTCCTGGAGCTCGACGACGCAGGCCCGGAGCTGATCGCGGTCCCGGCCCGGCTCGTAGTCCCGGATCATCCCTCGAGCATCCATGGCTCGCGCCGCCCTGGTCACGAGGGCCCGACGACATAGGGGGCGAGCAGGTCGTCGTTGTTGATCGTGACCGAGGCGAAGCGCTGCGGCTCGCAGGTCCAGAGATACAGCTTCTGCCCCTCCACGTAGCGCCGATTCTCCGGCGCCCCCGGATCGGGCGAGCCTTCACCGCGCTGGGCGCCGCGCGGAATCGAGATGTCGAAGGCCACCTCGAGAAAGATCGAATAGTCCCAGTACGCGCGAAGCTCCGGGCGGTGAAGAAAGATGCCATCGAGGATCAGGATGTCACCCGGCGAGGCCTGTAGCTCCGGCGTCTGGATCGGCTCGTCCGCTCGGTGGTCGAACACCGCGACGCGGTACCGCCCGGTGCCACCCGGGCTCAAGGGATCCAGCAGCGCCGCCTTCAGCTGGTCGTAGTCGTACGAGTCGTGGAAAAAGCCCTCCGGGGAGGCCCGGCCCTTCCGATACCGGATCGCCTTCGGATGGTGGAACCCGTCGACCGAGGCGCGGATCGCGCGCCGGCCCGATGCCTTCAGCAGCTCGGCCAGTTCGCCGGCGAAGTGGCTCTTGCCCGCGCCATCCACTCCATCGATCCCGACCCGCACCACTCCTGCGAGCGACCGTCGCGACACCGTCTGGGCCACCGTCGCCAGGACCTGCCGTCTGCGCATATCCTCTCCTAGCGGATCGCTTCGTCGTAGCACACGAGCTCCAGGATATTGCCTTCCGGATCTCTCACGTACAAGGACCGCCACCGGCACCAGCGATGCTCGAACGTGGTGACCTCCACGCCGAGCGCCCGGAGACGGTCCAGCTCGGCGTCGAAGTCACGCTTGTCGATCTCGAGCGCGAAATGATGCAGCGAGGTCTGCTCGAGACGAACGGGGCCACGCGGCTCCTTCGGGAAGGGCACCGGCATGGACTCGTGAAACAGGCCGACGATCTGGGTGTGACCGCCGTACCCATCGGCGATCTTCAAGAACGTGATCCCGTCGAACTCCTGCAGGATCTCGAGGCCGACCACGTCCACGTAGAAGCGCCGGACCGCCGGCAGATCCTTCACCCGGAGAACCGTCTCTCCCAGCCCTCTGATTCGGGCGTTCACGGACGCATACTCTATCCGTTCCGGCGGGAAACAACCAGCACGTGGCGGTGTCGCGGTGCGGGGTCTACCATTGTCGCAGCCATGACCGATCTCCTCGCCGCGCGGTCCCAGATGGCGGTGTCGCTCGGCTTTCACATCATCTTCGCGATGGTAGGCATCGCCATGCCCGTGCTCATGGTGGTGGCCGAGCGGCGCTGGCAGCGCACCGGGGACCGGCTCTACCTCGAGCTGGCCCATCGCTGGGCCAAGGGCACCGCCATCCTCTTCGCGGTGGGCGCGGTCTCCGGCACGGTGCTGAGCTTCGAGCTGGGGCTGCTCTGGCCCACCTTCATGGAGCACGCCGGTGCCATCATCGGCATGCCCTTCTCGCTCGAGGGCTTCGCCTTCTTCACCGAGGCGGTGTTCCTCGGCGTCTACCTCTACGGCTGGGAGCGGATCTCGCCGCGCGCGCACCTGGCCGCGGGCTGGGCGGTGGCGGTGAGCGGCATGCTGTCCGGCGTCTTCGTGGTCATCGCCAACGCGTGGATGAACGCGCCCACCGGCTTCCGTTGGGTGGACGGGCGCGCGGTGGAGATCGACCCCATCGCGGCCATGGTGAACCCGGCCGCGTTCCCGCAGGTGCTCCACATGACGCTGGCCGCCTACGCGTCCACCGGGCTCGTGGTGGCGGGCATCCACGCGTGGCCGCTGCTGCGTCAGCCGCGCAACGCTTTCCACCGCCGCGCGCTCTCCGTGGCCGTGCTGATCGGCGCGCCGGCGGCCGTGCTCCAGCCCATCTCGGGCGACCTGAGCGCGCGCTTCGTCGCCCACTGGCAGCCGGCCAAGCTGGCGGCCATGGAAGGCCAGTTCAAGACCGAGCGCGGCGCCCCGCTCCGGATCGGGGGGTGGCCCGACGAGGTGGCCAGGGAAACGCGCTATGCTATCGAGATCCCCTACGCTCTATCGATTCTCGCCTTCAAGGACCCGCGGGCGGAGGTGAAGGGGCTCGAGGCCTTCCCGCGCGAGGAGTGGCCGCCCGTCGCCATCGTGCACGTGGCCTTCCAGGTGATGGTGGTGCTCGGCTCCTACCTGGCGCTCGTGAGCGCGGCCACGCTCTGGCTGATGTGGCGCCGACGCGACCTCGCGCGGCACCGCTGGCTACTGCGCGCTCTCGTGCTCGCGGCGCCCATGGGCTTCATCTGCACCGAGGCGGGCTGGATCGTCACCGAGGTCGGCCGCCAGCCCTGGATCGTCTACGGGGTCATGAGGACCGCCGACGCGGTCACGCCCATGCCCGGGCTCATCGTCCCATTCCTCGTCTTCACCGCGCTCTACTGCCTTCTCGGCGTGGTCGTGACCTGGCTCCTCTACCAGCAGGTGCTCAGGAGTCCGCAGATCAGCGAAGAGGACGTGGGGTGATCACCGACGCCGGTCCAGCCGAGATCGTGGCCGGCGTCGCGCTGGTCGCACTCAACGCCTACGTACTGCTGGGCGGCGCAGACTTCGGTGGCGGCGTCTGGGACCTGCTGGCCTCGGGCCCGCGCAAGCGAGAGCAGCGCGCGTTGGTCGCGGAGGCCATCGGCCCCATCTGGGAGGCCAATCACGTGTGGCTCATCCTCGTGATCGTCCTGCTCTTCACGTGCTTTCCGATGGCCTTCGCCCGGCTCTCGATCATGCTGCACATCCCGCTCTCGCTGATGCTGATCGGCATCGTGCTGCGTGGCTCGGCCTTCACCTTCCGCAGCCAGTACGGCCCCGGCCACGGCGAGGAGCGTGGCGAGGCCTCGGCCGTCAGCCAGCGCTGGGGTCGCGTCTTCGCGATCGCGAGCGCGGGCACCCCCGTGCTGCTGGGCCTCTGCGTGGGCGCGCTGGCCGCCGGTAGCCTGGGGCCGCCCGGGCGCGCCGGCTTCCGCGAGACCTTCGTCGCCCCATGGCTCACCCCGTTCGGCATCGGGGTCGGGCTGCTCACGCTGACCCTCTTCGCGTTCCTGGCCGCGGTGTACCTGACCCTGGAAGCGCGCGAGCCGGCGCTCCGCGAAGACTTCAGGCGTCGCGCCCTGGGGGCCGCGGCCGCCGTCTTCGTGGCCGCGTTCGGGACGCTCGGTCTGGCCCTGCTCGGCGCGCCCTTGATGGGCCGCGGGCTGACAACCCCGCCGTGGGCGCCCGCCCTGCACGTGGCCACCGGCATCGCCGCCGTCACCGCGATCTGGGCGCTCTGGCGCCGCCGCTTTCGCGTGGCCCGCGTGGCCGCGGCCGCCCAGGTCTCGCTGATCCTGTGGGGCTGGGCGCTCGCCCAGTATCCGTACCTGATCCCGCCCGATCTGACGATCCGGGCCACCGCCGCGCCACGGATCACGCTGGTGCTGGTGCTCTGGGCTCTCGCCCTAGGCGCGCTGGTGCTCTTTCCCTCGCTGATCTATCTCTTCCGTGTCTTCAAACCCGCGGCTCGGTCAAGCTAGAGGGCTCACTCGATCAATCGATCGGCCCGGAGCAAGAGGGACTCGGGAATGGTCAACCCAAGGGCCCTGGCCGTCTTGCGATTGATGACAAGCTCGAACTTCGTGGCGGCCTGCTGCGCCGCGGTCGCGAGAAAAAAACGGCCGAGACCAGCACCAACCAGGGTGCCGAGGAAGACGCGTCGATCCACAGGAGCTCCCCGCCGGACCCGCTCAGTCACTTTCGCCCGGCCGAGCCCGCCAGCGCTTCACGTCCGCCCGCCGCTTCTTGCCGGCCAGGCGCCGCCGCTTCGCGCTGGCCGGGGGTCTGCTCTTCACGCGCCGGCGCGGCACCGCCAGTGCGGCGCGGATCAGGTCGGCCACCCGGGCGCGCGCGTCCTCCAGGTTGCGCGCTTGGTTGCGCGTCGCCTGGCTGATGACCACCAGGCGGCCTTCCGCGTCCAGCCGGTTCTGGGCGAGGCGGGCGAGACGCGCCCGCGCGTCGTCGGCGAGGCCCTCGATCCCCGCCAGATCCACACGCAGGTCGATCTTGGTCGCGACCTTGTTCACGTTCTGGCCGCCCGGCCCCGAGGCCCGCACCGCGTGGACCGTCACCGCGGCGGCCGGGACGCGCACGGTACCGGTTACGAGGATCGGGTCGGCCATGACGACGGCTTCGCCTGGATCCGCGCGCTCAGCGCGGCGATGAACTCGTCGGGACGGGTCGGCGAGAGCACCACGAGCCCGCCGCGCGTCTCCAGGAAGACCAGGTCGGTGGTGTTGGTGATGGCCAGGTAGTGCCAGCCGGTGCGCGGGCGCCAGCGCGGGCCGTGCGAGCCGAAGAGGCCGTTGACCCCGGCGGCCAGGAGCCCGCCGATCGGGCGCCGCAGCCGGTCGCACTGGACGATGTGGTCGTAGGGAATCAGGCGTCGCGCCCACCGCCGCTCGAGCCGCACGCCCTCTTCCTCGAGCGTGTAGCCGCTCGGGGCCAGGCCCTGGATCATCCACAGCGCGCCGAGGAACGGGAGCGGCAGGATGAGCAGGCTCATCTCGCCGGAGGTGGCGACCATCGCGACCGACAGCAGGAAGGGACCGCCGAAGCCGACGCCGATGCCGAGCACTCCCGCGACGAGGCGCTGCTTCCGGCCGAGGGTCGCCGGGAAATGCACGCGGACCTGCGCTACCTGGGGAAGATCTCGAGCGCGCTGAAGAAGTAGGGGATCTCGAAAGCGGCCGACTCGACGGAATCGGAGCCGTGGACCGCGTTGGCCTCGATGGACGACGCGAAGTCTTTCCGGATCGTCCCCGCGTCGGCCTTGGCCGGATCGGTCGCGCCCATGAGCTCGCGCAGGCGCGCGATGGCGTTCTCCCCCTCGAGCACCATCGGCATGCACGGCCCCTGGGTCATGAAGGCGCAGAGGCTGCCGTAGAAGGGCCGGGCCTTGTGCACGATGTAGAAGCCGGCGGCCTGCGCGGAGGTGAGGTGGATCAGCCTGGCCGCGAGGACTTTCAGGCCCGCCTTCTCGAAGCGGGCCACGATCTGCCCCGTGGCGCCCTTGGCGACGGCATCTGGCTTGATGATGGAGAGGGTGCGCTGGACGGCCATCGCGGAGGGCTACCCTTTCTTGGCCACCACGCGGGCCACGGTGGCGCCCATGTCGGCGGGGCTCTTGACGGTCGTGATGCCGGCGGCCTCCATGGCGGCCATCTTCTCCGCCGCGGTGCCCTTGCCGCCCGCGATGATCGCGCCGGCGTGGCCCATACGGCGGCCGGGCGGCGCGGTCTGGCCGCAGATGAAGCTGATCACCGGCTTGGTGACGTGGGCTTTGATGAAGGCGGCGGCTTCTTCCTCGGCGGTCCCGCCGATCTCGCCGATCATCATGATCGAGGTCGTGTCCGGGTCGGCCTGGAACAGACGTAGCACGTCGATGAAGTTGGTGCCGTTGACCGGGTCGCCGCCGATGCCCACGCAGGAGGACTGGCCGAGCCCGCGCTGGGTGAGCTGGTGCACCACCTCGTAGGTCAGCGTGCCGCTGCGGGAGACGACACCCACGTGGCCTTCCTTGTGGATGTGGCCTGGCATGATGCCGATCTTGGCCTTGCCCGGCGAGATCAGCCCCGGGCAATTGGGGCCGATGAGCCGGCTCGGAGTGCGGCCGAGAAAGGCCTTGACCCGCACCATGTCCGCCACCGGCACCCCTTCCGTGATGCAGACGACGAGCGGCACGCCCGCGTCGGCGGCTTCCATGATCGCGTCCGCGGCCGCGGGCGGCGGCACGAAGATGAGCGCGCAGTCGGCGCCGGTCGCCTCGACGGCCTCCTCCACCGTGTTCCAGACCGCGAAGCCCTCGTGGGTCGTCCCGCCCTTGCCCGGCGTCACCCCGCCCACGACCTGGGTGCCATACTCCTTGCAGCGGGCGGCGTGGAAGGCACCCTCCTTGCCGGTGATGCCCTGCACCAGCACGCGCGTGTTCTTGTCGACCAGGACACTCATCTATCTAGCCTGAACGCGACTCTCTTCGGTTTGGCGGTTGGGCCTCTTCGCCCTTCGGGCTCATCGGGGCGCCGGGTCATCGCATCGCGCTCCGGGCCAGGTCGACGGCTTTCTTTGCGCCCTCGCCCATGTCGTTGGCCATGACCAGCGCGAGACCGGACTCGGCCAGCATCTTCTTGCCCTGCTCGACGTTGGTGCCCTCGGCGCGCAGCACCACCGGCAGCTTCAGGCCGAGCTTCTTCACCGCGGCGATGATGCCCTCGGCGAGCCGGTCCACTCGCAAGATGCCGCCGAAGACGTTGATGAAGACCGCCTTCACGCTCGGGTCGGAGGAGAGAATGCGGAAGGCGTTCTCGATCTGCTCCGGTGAAGCCCCGCCGCCCACGTCGAGGAAGTTGGCGGGCTCGCCGCCGGCCAGCTTGATGATGTCCATCGTGGCCATGGCGAGCCCGGCCCCGTTCACCATGCAGCCGACGTTCCCATCGAGCTTGATGTAGTTGAGGCTATATTTCGATGCCTCGACGTCGAGCGGCGTCTCTTCGTTGACGTCGCGCAGCGCCACCACGTCCTTGTGGCGGTAGAGGGCGTTGTCGTCGAAGTTGAGCTTGGCGTCGAGCGCCATCACCCGTCCGTCCTTCGTGACCACGAGGGGATTGATCTCGACCAGCGAGCAGTCCTTCTCGAGATAGGCCCTGAAGAGGTTCAGGATCAGCCCCACGCCGCCCTTGAGCTGTTCGCCGGTGAGGCCGAGCCCGAAGGCCAGGTTGCGAGCCTGAAAGGCCTGCAGCCCGAGCGCCGGGTCGGTCCACTCCCGGATGATCTTCTCCGGGTGAGTGGCCGCGACCTCCTCAATCTCCATGCCGCCGGCCTGCGAGGCCATCACGACGTGCGTGGCGCGCCCGCGGTCGAGGGTCATGGAGAGGTACAACTCCGTCGCGATCGGAGAGGCCTCCTCCACCAGCACCTTCAGGACCTTGATGCCCTCGGGCGGGGTCTGTGGCGTCTTCAGCATCATGCCGAGGATCTGCCGGGCCGCCGCCTCGGCGCCCGCCGCGTCGTCGGCCAGCTTGACGCCGCCCGCCTTGCCGCGCCCACCGGCGTGCACCTGCGCCTTGACGACTACCCGACCGCCCAATCCTTCCGCGATGCGCCGCGCCTGGGCCGGCGTGTCGGCCACCTCCCCATCGGGGACGGGCACTCCGAACGCCTTGAGGATCGCCTTGCCCTGATACTCGTGGATCTTCATGCGATCAGGGCGCCGCCTTCTTGTGTCCGCGGATCTTTCGCACGATCCACACGATCGGATCGAAGTTGTCGGCCATCCGCTCCTTCAGCGGGATGATGCCGTTGTCCGTGATGTGGATGTGTTCGGGGCAGACCTCGGTGCAGCACTTGGTGATATTGCAGAGCCCCACGCCGGCCTGCTCGCGCACAAACTCGGTGCGGTCCCGGGTGTCGAGCGGGTGCATCTCGAGCCCCGCGATCTTGATGAAGAAGCGAGGGCCCGCGAAGCGCTTCTTGAGGTCGTGGTCGCGGATGACGTGGCAGACGTCCTGGCACAGGAAGCACTCGATGCACTTGTGGAACTCCTGGCCGCGATCGACGTCCTCCTGCATCATCCGATACTTGCCGTCCGGATCGGGCGGCTTGAGCCGCAGCGGCGGCACCTGCTTGGCCTTCTCGTAGTTGTAGGAGACGTCCGTGACGAGGTCCCGGATGATCGGGAAGGTCCGGATGGGCGCCACCGAGATGGGCTCGCCCTCCTTGAAGATGTCCATCCGGGTCATGCACATGAGCCGGGGCTTGCCGTTGATCTCGGCGCTGCAGGAGCCGCACTTCCCGGCCTTGCAGTTCCAGCGGCAGGCGAGGTCGTTGGCCTGGGTGGCCTGGATGCGGTGGATGACGTCGAGGACGACCATACCCTCGCCGCCCTCGATCTGGTACTCCTTGAACTCGCCGGCCTCGGGGCCGCCGCGGAAGACCCTCATCGTGAAGGTCGCCGCCATCACCTTCTCTCCTGGAAGAGCGCCTTCAGCTCGGCGGGCATCTGGGGCAGCGGCTCCCGCCGGAGCTCGAGCGCTCCGTTGCGCTGGCGCAGCACCAGGTTGACGGTGCCCCACTGGTCGTCCGTGTACGGGTGGTCGTCGCGAGTGTGGCCGCCGCGGCTCTCCTTGCGCTCGAGCGCCGACATCGCGCAGCATTGGGCCACCGTGAGCAGCGAGCCGAGGTCGAGCGCGGTGTGCCAGGCCGGGTTGTAGGTTCGCCCGCCCTCCACCCGCACCTTCCCGGCGCGCTGCTTGAGGACCTCGAGCTTCTCGAGCGCTTCCTTGAGCTCCGCTTCCACGCGGATGATCCCGACCAGGTCCTGCATCGTCTCCTGCAGATCGGCCTGGATGGCGTAGGGGTTTTCACCTCCCGAGCGCGTGAAGGGCTCGAGGATCTCCCGGGCGATGGACTCCACCTGAGCGGAATCAACCGCGATCTGTCCGCCCAGGTTCTTGGCATAGAGCGCCGCGTGCAATCCGGCGCGCCGCCCGAAGACCAGCAGATCCGAGAGCGAGTTGCCGCCGAGCCGGTTGGAGCCGTGGAGGCCGCCGGCCGCCTCGCCGGCCGCGAAGAGGCCGGGGACGGTGGCGGCGGTAGAATCGGCGTGCACCCGCACGCCGCCCATCACGTAGTGGCAGGTGGGCCCGACCTCCATGGGCTCCTTGGTGATGTCGACGCCCGCCAGCTCCTTGAACTGGTGGTACATGGACGGCAGCCGCTTCCGGATGTAGTCCACCGGCCGGCGCGAGGCGATGTCGAGGAAGACGCCCCCGTGGGGGCTCCCCCGGCCCGCCTTCACCTCGGAGTTGATCGCGCGGGCGACCTCGTCCCGGGGCAGGAGGTCGGCGGTGCGGCGGTTGTTCTTCTTGTCGGTGTACCACCGGTCGGCTTCGGCTTCGTTGTCGGCGGTCTCCCCTTTGAAGAACTCGGGGATGTAGTTGAACATGAACCGCTCGCCCTTGTTGTTCTTGAGCGTCCCGCCGTCGCCCCGCACGCTCTCCGTCACCAGGATGCCGCGCACCGACGGCGGCCACACCATGCCGGTCGGGTGGAACTGGACGAACTCCATGTCGATGAGGTCCGCCCCCGCCCAGAGGGCCAGCGACTGGCCGTCCCCGGTGTACTCCCAGGAGTTGGAGGTGATCTTCCAGGCCTTGCCGATGCCGCCGGTGGCCAGCACGACCGCCTTGGCCTTGAAGAGGACGAACTTGCCAGTGTTACGCCAGTAGCCGAAGGCCCCGCCCACGCGGTCGCCGTCCTTCAGCAGCCGCTCGATCTTGCACTCCATGTAGACGTCGATGCCCTGGTGGATCCCGTGGTACTGGAGCGTGCGGATCATCTCGAGCCCGGTGCGGTCGCCCACGTGGGCCAGGCGCGCGTAGCGGTGGCCGCCGAAGTCGCGCTGGAGGATGAGCCCGTCCTTGGTGCGGTCGAAGAGAGCGCCGTAGCGCTCCAGCTCCAGCACGCGATCCGGCGCCTCCTGGGCGTGGAGCTGGGCCATGCGCCAGTTGTTGAGCATCTTGCCGCCGCGCATCGTGTCCCGGAAGTGGACCTGCCAGTTGTCTTCCGGGTAGACGTTGCCCATGGCGGCCGCGATGCCGCCCTCGGCCATGACGGTGTGGGCCTTGCCGAGGAGGGACTTGCAGACGAGCCCCACCGAGGCGCCCTGGGCCGCCGCCTCGATGGCCGCGCGCAGCCCGGCGCCGCCCGCGCCGATGACGAGAACGTCGTGCTCGTGTATCTCGTAGTCCGCGGGCGCCATCAGATGATCCTCCAGTCGCGGATCACCCCCATCGAGACGAGCCGGATGTAGAGATCCGTCAGCCCCACGCTCCAGAGCGACAGCCAGGCGAAGACGGGATGCTTCTCGTTGAGCCGGGTGACGAGATGCCAGAGCCCGTACCGCGCCCGCGCCTTGGAGAAGACGTCCACGTGACCGCCGCAGACGTGGCGGCAGGAGTGGCAGGAGAAGGTGTAGCCGGCCAGGAGGATGACGTTGATCCACATCACGATGGTGCCGACGCCGATGCCGAAGCCGTTCGGGAAGCGGAAGGCGAGGAGCGCGTCCCAGGTGAGCACCGCGATGAAGAAGACGGCGACGTACCACGCGTAGCGGTGGAAGTTCTGCACGATGAGCGGGAAGCGCGTCTCGCCGGAATAACCCGCCTTGGCATCGCGGACCGCGCAGGCCGGGGGGGCCAGCCAGAACGACCGGTAGTAGGCCTTGCGGTAGTAGTAGCAGGTCAAGCGGAAGAGCCCGGGGCCCGCCAGGATCAGGAAGGCCGGCGACACCAGGCCCACGATCGGCAGGGTGATGTCGGGCATCCCACCCCCGAAGGTGTGGTGCAGGCACCCCTTGGTGATGCAGGGCGAGTAGAAGGGTGAGAGGTACGGCGCCACGTAGTAATGCGCGTTCTGGAAGGCGGCCCACGTCGAGTAGACGATGAAGGCCAGCAGCACCACCACCACCGTGACCGGCAAGATCCACCAGGTATCGGTCCGCAGGTGCGCCGCCGCGATGGGCGGGCGGGCCTCGCCCAGGATGCGTCCCCGCTGGCTCGGCGCGGTTGCGCCGTTCATGACCCCTCGGTGGCGTAGGCCTTCATACCGTCCTGATAGAGATCGCCGCCGTGGCAGTCGTTGACCACGATGGCGGGGAACCCGGCCACCTCGAGCCGGCGGATGGCCTCGGTCCCGAGATCCTCGTAGGCCACCACCTCCAGCTTCTTCACGAAGCCCGCGAGCACCGCGCCCGCGCCGCCGATGGCGCCGAAGTACACCGCCTTGTGGTGCCGGAGCGCGTCCTTGACCGGCTGCGAGCGGGCGCCCTTGCCGAGCGTGGCCTTGAGGCCCAGGGCCAGGAGCTTCGGGGTGAACTTGTCCATGCGCCCGCCGGTGGTGGGGCCGATCGAGCCGACAACGTCGCCGGGCCGCGCGGGCGAGGGGCCGGTGTAGTAGATGATCTGCCCACGCACATCGATGGGCAGCGGCTGGCCCGCGTCGATCAGCGGAAGCAGCCGAGCGTGGGCGGCGTCACGGGCCGTGTACATCACGCCGGTGATGCGCACCCGGTCGCCGACCTTCAGCGCCTCGACATCGCCGTCGCTGAGCGGCGGCGTGACCTCCTTGATCCCGTCCGCCGCCACCGTGATCACAGCACGGCTTCCTTGTGGCGATGGGCGTGGCACTCGATGGTGACGGCCACCGGCAGGCTCGTGATGTGGCAGGGATACGTGAGGATGTGGACGCCGAAGGCGGTGGTGTCGCCGCCATAGCCCTGCGGACCGATGCCGAGCCGGTTGGCGCGCTCGAGGACTTCCTTCTCGATCGCCGCCACCGCCGGATCGGGATTGGGCGCCCCCAGCTCGCGGAACAGCGCCTTCTTGCTGAGCCGCGCGGCCTGCTCGAAGGTGCCACCCACCCCGACGCCCGCGATGAGGGGCGGGCACGCATCGGGCCCGGCCGTCCGGATGCACTCGAGGATCCACTCCTTCACGCCGTCGACACCCTCGGCGGGCGTGAGCATCTTGTACTTGGAGCGGTTCTCGCACCCGCCGCCCTTGGCCATGATCTGGACCCGGAGCGCGGCGCCGGGCACCACGTCGAGATGGACGACGGCCGGCGTGTTGTCGCCGGTGTTCACCCGATCGAAGGGCGAGCGCACGATCGACGCGCGGAGATAGCCCTCCTGGTAACCCTGCCGCACCCCTTCGTTGATCGCGTCGGAGAGGCCGCCGCCGGTGACGTGCACCTCCTGGCCCAGCTCCACGAAGCACACCACGAAGCCGGTGTCCTGGCAGTACGGGATCTTCTTCGTCCGGGCCAGCTCCGCGTTCTGCTGCAGGATCTGCAGCACCTGGCGCCCGGCCGGCGAGCGCTCCTTCTCGAGCGCGCCCGCGAAGGCCCGCAGCATGTCGGGCTCGAGGGAATAGTTCGCCTCCATGCACAACTTCTTGACCGCGTCGGTGATGGAGGAGGCATGGATCTCGCGCATGGGCTACTTCCTGGACATGGAGGCGAAGAACTCGCGCTGGCGTCGGGTCATCTCTTCCGGCGATGGGTCTTCCACGTGGGTGGCGAGACCCCAGCGGTGACCGGACGGGTCCTCGACCTGACCGAAGCGGTCGCCCCAGAACATGTCGGTCACCGGCATCAGCACCTTGGCGCCCGCCGCGACCGCGCGGCGGAACGCCGCGTCCACGTCCGGAAAGTACACGTAGAGCGAGCTCGTGGTGCCTCCGACCGATGCCGGCGCCAGGCAGCGCATCTCGGGCATCTCGTCGCCCAGCATGATACGCGAGTTGCCCACCTTGATCTCGGCGTGCATGAGGCTCTTGCCGTCCGGGCCGTGGACGCGCATGACCTCCTCGGCACCGAATGCCCGCTTGTAGAACTCGATCGACTCGGCCGCGTCCTTCACGGTCAGACACGGCGTCACCGTGTGATATCCCTCGGGCACGGTCCTTGGCATGGCCGCTCTCCTTCCTACACCACCCCTCACCCCTACCCTCTCCCCTGAGGGGAGAGGGCGCGAGGTTAGAGCTTCAGTTTGTCCACCAGCTCGCGGACGGCGGCGGCCGACTTCTGGAAAGCGGCCTGCTCGTCGGCCTGGAGCTTAATCTCGATGATCTGCTCGACGCCGCGGCGCCCGAGCTTGACCGGCACACCCACGTAGAGCCCCTTCACCCCGTACTGGCCGTCGAGATACGCGGCGCACGGGAGGATCTTCTTCTTGTCCTTCAAGATCGCCTCGACCATCTCTACCGTGGAGGCGGCCGGCGCGTAGTAGGCGCTGCCCGACTTGAGGAAGGCCACGATCTCCGCGCCGCCGTTGGCTGTGCGCGTCACGAGGGCCTGGATCTTGTCGGGAGGGAGGAGGTCGGTGATCGGGATGCCCGCCACCGTGGAGTAGCGCGGCAGCGGCACCATGCTATCGCCGTGGCCACCCAGCACGAAGGCGGTGACGTTCTCTACCGAGACGGCCAGCTCCTGGGCGATGAAGGTGCGGAAGCGCGCGGAGTCGAGGACGCCCGCCATGCCGATGACCCGCTCGGCCGGGAAACCCGACTTCTTCCAGGCGAGCTGCACCATGGCGTCGAGCGGGTTCGTGACCAGAATAAGGATCGCGCTCCGCGAGCGCCTCACCACCTGCTCCACGACCGAGCCCACGATCTCCGCGTTCTTGAAGAGCAGGTCGTCGCGGGTCATGCCCGGCTTGCGGGCGAGCCCCGCCGTGATCACCACGATGTCGGAGTCCGCCGTCTCGTCGTAACCATTACTGCCGATGAGCCGCGAGTCGTAGCCGTGGATCGGGCCGGCCTGGGCCAGGTCGAGCGCCTTGCCCTGGGGGATGCCCTCGATCACGTCCACCAGGACCACGTCGCCCAGCTCCTTCTCGACCGCGTACTGGGCGACCGAGGCCCCGACGTTGCCGGCCCCGATGACCGAGATCTTGGGTCGCGCGGCCATCACGTCGACTCCATGTTCCCGATGATGGCGGTGCCGAACTCCGAGCACTTCACCTCCCGGGCGCCCTCCATCAGCCGCGCGAAGTCGTAGGTCACCACCTTCTGCCCGATGGTCTTCTCGATGCCCGCGACGATCCGGTCGGCCGCCTCGTTCCACCCCATGTAGCGGAGCATCATCTCGCCGGAGAGGATCACCGAGCCCGGGTTGACCTTGTCCTGTCCCGCGTACTTGGGCGCGGTGCCGTGGGTGGCCTCGAACAGCGCGTGGCCGGTGTCGTAGTTGATGTTGGCCCCGGGGGCGATGCCGATCCCACCCACCTGCGCGGCCAGCGCGTCGGAGATCAGGTCGCCGGTCAGGTTGCAGCACGGGATCACGTCGAACTCGTCGGGCCGGGTGAGGATCTGCTGGAGGAACGCGTCGGTGATGGCGTCCTTCACCAGCATCTTCCCGGCGGGCGGCTTGCCGCCGCAGTCGTCCCAGCCGACCAGGCGGTCTGAGAACTCCCGCTTGGCCAGCGCGTAGCCCCACTTCATGAACATCCCTTCCGTGTATTTCTGGATGTTGCCCTTGTGGACCAGCGTGACGTTGCGGCGGCCGTGCTCGATGGCGTAGCGCATGGCGGCCCGGATCAGGCGCTCGGAGCCTTCCTTCGAGACCGGCTTGATGCCGATGGAGGAGCTGCCCGGGAAGCGGATCTTCTTGACGCCCATGTCGTTCTGGAGGAACGCGATCACCTTCTTCGCCTCCGGCGTCCCCTGCTCCCACTCGATGCCCGCGTAGATGTCCTCCGTGTTCTCGCGGAAGATCACCATGCCGATCTTCTCCGGGCGCTTCACCGGAGACGGCACGCCCTTGTACCAGCGCACCGGCCGCAGACACACGTACAGATCGAGCTCCTGGCGCAGGGTGACGTTGAGGGAGCGGAAGCCCTCGCCGACCGGCGTGGTCAGCGGCCCCTTGATGGCCACCAGGTACCGGCGGATGACGTCGAGCGTCTCGGTCGGCAGCAGGTTGGGCGGGCAGTCCTTCCCGTAGACGGCCTGCGCCTTCTCCCCCGCGTACACCTCGGCCCACGCGATCTTGCGCCGCCCCTTGTAGGACTGGGCCACCGCGGCGTCCATCACGCGGACGGAGGCGGCCCAGATGTCGGGGCCGGTGCCGTCACCCTCGATGAACGCGACGATCGGGTGATCGGGCACCTGCAACTTGCCGTGGCTGATCGTGATCTTCTCGCCCGCCGGAATCTTGACCCGCGCTGCCGCCATGGAGCTTCTCCTCGCTGAGGTTACTTGAGGGCGTTCAGGGCGGAGCCCGCCTTGAACCACCCGATCTGCTCTTCGGTCAAGGTGTGGTGGCACTGGATGCTGACCGTCTTGCCACCCGGCTTGTGGATGACGACCTCCACCGGCTTGCCGGGGGCCAGGGCCGCGAGCCCGCGGACGCTGATCCGGTCCGCCTGGTCGAACAGATCATAGTCGGAGGCCTTGGCGAAGGTCAGCGGCAGGATCCCCTGCTTCTTCAAGTTGGTCTCGTGGATGCGGGCGAAGCTCCGAACGATGACGACCTTGCCGCCGAGATAGCGCGGCGACATGGCGGCGTGCTCGCGGCTCGATCCCTCACCGTAGTTCTCATCGCCGATCACGATCCAGCTCACGCCCTTGGCCTTGAGGTCTCGCGCGTTCTGGGTGAAGGTCTTGCCGGCCTCGCCGGTGATGGGATTGATACCCTTGCCCGCCTCGCCGGTGAAGGCGTTGACCGCGCCCAGGAACATGTTGTCGCTGATGCGGTCGAGATGGCCACGGAAGCGCAGCCAGGTGCCCGCCGGCGAGATGTGGTCGGTCGTGGCCTTGCCCTTAGTCTTTATTAAGATGGGAAGCTCCCCGAAGTCGCTCCCATCCCAGCTCGGGAAGGGCTGCAGGAGCTGCAGGCGCTCGCTGTTGGGGGCGATGACCACCTCGACACGGTCGCCGTCGGCGGCCGGGGCCTCGAAGCCCTCCTCTCCGCGCACGAAGCCCTGGGCCGGCAGCTCCTCGCCCTCGGGGGCGGTGAAGCGGAAGGGCTTGCCGTCGGGTCCGGGGATCGTCCCGTGCACCGGGTCGAACTCGAGCGTGCCGCCGAAGGCGAGCGCGGTCACGATCTCGGGGCTGGTCAGGAACGACAGGGTGGAGGCGCTGCCGTCGTTACGTCCCGGGAAGTTCCGGTTGAACGAGGAGACGATGGTGTTGGTCTCCTCCTTGCCCACGTCGCTGCGCTTCCACTGCCCGATGCACGGCCCGCACGCGTTGGCGAGCACGGTGCCGCCGATCTTCTGGAAGGTGTCCATGATGCCGTCGCGCTTGATCGTCTGGTAGATGCGTTCCGAGCCCGGCGTCACCAGGAACGGCGTCTTGGCCTTGAGACCGGCCCTGAGCGCCTGCATCGCGATGTGGGCCGACCGCCGCATGTCCTCGTAGGAGGAGTTGGTGCAGGAGCCGATGAGGGCCTGCTTGATCGTGGCGGGCCACCCCTCCTTCTTCACCTCGGCGCCCAGCTTCGAGACCGGGCGCGCCCGGTCCGGCGAGTGCGGGCCCACGATGTGCGGCTCGAGCTCCGAGAGGTTGATCTCCACGACCTCGTCGTAGAACTTGCGGGGATCGCGGACAACCTCTGGATCGGCGACCAGGTGCTCGCGGTGCTGCTCGGCTAGGCGCGCGATGTCGGCGCGGTCGGTGGCCCGCAGGTAGGCCGCCATGCGGTCGTCGAAGTGGAAGAGCGAGGTGGTGGCGCCCAGCTCCGCACCCATGTTGCAGATGGTGCCCTTGCCGGTGGCGCTGATCGACTCGGCGCCTGGCCCGAAGTACTCGATGATCTTGTTGGTGCCGCCCTTGACGGTCAGAAGTCCGCAGAGGTAGGTGATGACGTCCTTGGGCGAGCTCCAGCCCGAGAGCTTGCCGGTCAGATGCACCGCCACCAGCTTGGGATCGAGGACCTCCCACGCCAGCCCGGCCATGGCCTCGCCACAGTCCGCGCCGCCCACCCCGATGGCCACCATGCCGAGGCCGCCCGCGTTGGGGGTGTGGGAGTCGGCACCGATCATGAGGCCGCCCGGGAAGGCGTAGTTCTCGAGCACGACCTGATGGATGATGCCGGCCCCCGGCTTCCAGAAGCCGATGCCGTACTTCTTCGAGGTCGAGTGGAGGAAGTCGTAGACCTCGCGGTTCTCGGCGATCGCCCGCTGGGTGTCCGCGGCGGCACCGCTCTCCGCGCGGATCAGGTGGTCGCAGTGCACCGTGCTCGGGACGGCCACCTGCTTCTTGCCCGCCTGCATGAACTGGAGCAGCGCCATCTGCCCGGTGGCGTCCTGCAGCGACACCCGGTCCACGCGCAGCCGGAGCTGGGCCTTGCCCCGGCTCCACTCCTGCTTGGCGAAGTCGTCGGCGTGAGCGACCAGGATCTTCTCGGCGAGTGTCAGCCCGCGGCCGAAGCGCCGGCGGGCCTGATCGAGCTTGCCGGGCATGGATTCGTACAGCCGCTTGATCTGGTCTGCCGCCATGGTGGGCCTCCTCGACCGGCGCCGCCGCCGGCCCTCACCGGTCCGGCGAGCCGCACACATACGTATCGCCTCCCGCCCGGTGAGAGGCGGGAGGCGACCAGGTAAAAGCCGAAATTACGCTAACATGTCGCCCGGGGGAGGTCAAGGGAAGGCCCCCCGGCGAGCCATGTCCGACCCCATCGAGGACTACGCCCTGATCGGCGACGGCGAGACCGCCGCCCTGGTCTCGCGGAGCGGCTCCGTCGATTGGCTCTGCGTCCCCCGCTTCGACTCTCCCGCCTGCTTCGCGGCGCTCCTGGGCCGGCCCGAGCATGGATCCTGGCGGCTCGCGCCGCGCGACGCGGTGCATGCGGTGCGCCGGCGCTACCGGGACACGACGCTCGTGCTGGAGACCGATTTCGAGACGGAGGCGGGCGCGGTGACCGTCGTGGACTGCATGCCGCTCCGGGCGGGCCCGCCGGCGCTGATCCGCCAGGTGATCGGTCGCCGCGGAACGTGGCCATGCGGATGGTGCTCGTGATCCGCATGGACTACGGCTCGGTGGTGCCGTGGGTGCGCCGCTCCGCGCGCGGCATCCGGGCGGTGGCCGGCACCGACGCGCTCAGCCTCATCACCGACGTGCCGCTCCGCGGCGAGGGTCTCACCACCGTCTCCGACTTCACGGTGGCGGCCGGAGAGCGCCGGTCGCTCACGCTCGCGTGGCATCCGTCACACCTGCCCGCCCCTGCCCCGATCGAGCCCGATGCCGCGGTGGGCGAGACGGAAGCGTGGTGGCGGCAGTGGGCGGCGCGGTGTACCTACGAGGGACCTGACCGCGACGCGGTCCTTCGCTCCCTCATCACGATCAAGGCGCTGATCTACGAGCCGAGCGGCGGTATCGCGGCGGCGCCCACCACCTCGCTGCCGGAGCGGATCGGCGGCGTCCGCAACTGGGACTACCGCTTGTGCTGGGTGCGCGACGCCACCTTCGCCCTTGACGCGCTCGTGCTGGGTGGCTACCTGGACGAGGCGCGCGCCTGGCGGCAATGGCTGATGCGCGCGCTCGCCGGCACTCCCGAGCAGCTCCAGATCATGTACGGGCTCCAGGGCGAGCGGCGGCTGACCGAGCTCGAGCTGCCGTGGCTACCCGGCTACCAAGACTCGACCCCGGTGCGCATCGGCAACGCCGCCCATGCTCAATTTCAGCTCGACGTCTGGGGCGAGATGCTCGACGCCGCTCACGCGGCCGAGCGAGCCGGACTCGAGCCGGACCCCGAGAACTGGCGCGTGATCACCAAGCTCATGGAGCATCTCGAGAGGGTCTGGTCCGAGCCCGACGAGGGCATCTGGGAGGTGCGCGGGCCGCGGCGGCACTTCACCCACTCCAAGGTCATGGCGTGGGTGGCCGCCGACCGGATGGTGAAGCTCAGCGCGGCAATGCACGGGGCGGCGCCGACCGATCGCTGGCGCGTCCTGCGCGCGGCCATTCACGACGACGTCTGCCGCCGCGGCCTCGATCCGGTCCGCAACGCCTTCGTGCAATCCTACGGCTCGCGTGACCTGGACGCGAGCCTGCTCATGATCCCCCTGGTGGGCTTCCTGCCCGCCGAGGATCCACGCGTACGCGGGACAGTGGCCGCGATCGAGCGCGAGCTGCTGGTCGACGGCTTCGTCCAGCGCTATCCGACGGAATCGGGGGTGGACGGCCTGCCGCCGGGCGAAGGCGTGTTTCTGGCCTGCTCGTTCTGGCTGGCGGACGACCTGGTGCTGCTCGGCCGGCGGGAGGAGGCGCGCCAGCTCTACGACCGGCTGCTCGCGCTTCGCAACGACGTCGGCCTGCTCGCGGAGCAGTACGACCCCCGCGCTCGCCGCCTGCTCGGCAACTTTCCCCAGGCGATCTCCCACATCGCGCTGATCACCAGCGCCTGCAACCTCTCGCAGGCCGGGCGCCCCGCCCGACACCGCGCGGGGGCGTGAGCACCTACGCGGAAGCGGCGATGGTCTCCGCGATGCGCCGGCGCGTCTCCTCCATCTCCCCGGCGCTGGCGTAGCGCCCGCGCGGCCAGAAGAAGCCCCGCAAGCCGTCGCCCCGCCGCCGCGGCACCACGTGCGCGTGCAGGTGCGGCACGCTCTGGCTGACCCGGTTGTTCACGGCCACGAAGGAGCCGTCGGCCGCGAGCCCCGACTCCACCGCCCGCGCCAGCCGGGAGACCGCCTCGAAGAGGGGCGCGGTCAGGTGAGGCGGCAGCTCGCCGAGCGTCTCCACGTGCTCGCGGGGCACCACGAGGCAGTGGCCGGGAAAGAGGGGCCGGTGATCGAGGAAGGCCACCACCGCCGGGGACTCGAGCACGACGGCGGCCGGCTCCTCCCCCCGCGCGATCCGGCAGAACAGGCAGTCCGCCGCCTCCGGGCTCACGCGGCCGACGCTCAGCCGAGCAGCCCGCGCAACGCGCTCCGACGGAGCGCCAGGATGGACTGGGTCGGCGAGATGCCCATCGGGCAGACGTCCGTGCAGTTGGCCTGGGTGTGGCAGCGCGTCAGCGTGTCTTCCGAGAGCATCACCGCGGTCCGATCGGCGTGGCCTCCATCACGGCTGTCCTGCTGCAGCGTGTAGAGCCGGTTGAGCGCGGCCGGGCCCGGGAACCGCTCGTCGTTGGCCACCATCGTGCACGCCGAGACGCACATGCCGCAGCCGATGCACTCGACGGCCGGGTTGATGCGGCGCCGCTCGGGGCTCTCGCGGCCGACGCGCGCAAAGGCGGGCGTCCCCTCCTGGGGCACGAAGGCGCCCCCCACCCGCGCGGTCTGCTCGGCGAGCGGCGCCATGTCCACCACGAGGTCGCGGATGAGCGGAAAGTGGTAGAGGGGGCGCGCCGTGACGATGGCGGTCTTGAGGCTCTTGAGCAGGGTCCGGCACGCCCAGCGCTCGCGCCCGTTGATGACCATGGCGCAGGAGCCGCACATGCCGACGCGGCACGCGTAGCGAAAGGCCAGCGTCGGGTCGAGGCGGTGCTGGGCGTCGACGAGCGCGTCCAGCACCGTCATGCCCTCCTTGGCCGGCACCCAGAAGCGCTGCAGCCGCTCGCGAAACCCCGGCGACCAGCGCAAGACCTTCAGGACCATCGCCATCCCCAGAAGGCGGCGAAGATGGCGACGCTCAGGGCCAGAGCCAGCACGAGCAGCCCCCGGTGCCAGCGCACCGGCAGACCGAAGTCGAGCAGGATGGCGCGCACGCCGAGCAGGCCGTGGAGCAACACGAGACCGAGCAGCGCGGCCTGCACCGGGCGCCAGAAGGGACTGCGCAGATGGAGCACGATGACGGCCAGGAGGGCCACCGCGGCCGCGCGCTGCACGAGCCAGGCCCACATGCCCGCCCGGGTGCCACGCCAGCCCTCGGAGGTGGCCCACCGCCGCCGCAGGATCCGCCGCGGCCGCTTGGGCATCAGTCGCCGACGTCCACGCCGGCGGGAACGCGCGCCGCGTCCGGCTTGAGGCGAGTGTAGCGCACCGGCTCGGTCCACACCTTGGGCCCCGCGCCGTCGGCGAACCCGGCGAGAACGGCCACCGCCTCGCCCGCCGTCTCGGGAAAGTCGCGGCGGTAGTGCGAGCCGCGGCTCTCGGTACGCTCGAGCGCGCTGCGGGCGATGAGCCAGGCCGCGGTGGTCTGGCTTTCCAGATTCAGCCAGTCCTGCCAGGCGAGGTTGTAGGCTCCGCCGCCCCGCACCGCCACCACGTCGAGGCGCCGCGCGACGTCCTCGATCTCGGTGAGGGCCACCTTCAGCCCCTCGCCGCCCCGGATCAGCCCCACGTGCTCCCACATCACCTGGCGCAGCCGCGCCTGCAGGCCGTAGAGGCTCTCGCCCTCGCGGCGCTCCAGCGGCGCGGTGATCGCGGCGACGGCCGCGTCCACGGCCGACGAGGAGATGTGCGGCAGGGGGCGACCTACCACCCACTCCGCCATCACGTCGCCCGCGATGCCGCCGAACACGGTGGACTCGGCCACCCCGTTGCCTCCGAGCCGGTTGGCCCCGTGCACGCCGCCGGTGTCCTCGCCGGCCGCGAAGAGGCCCTCCGCGTCGGTCCGGCAGGAGCGGTCGATCACGATGCCCCCCATCATGAAGTGGGCGGTGGGCCCCACCTCGACTGGCTCGCGGGCCAGGTCGCGGCCGAAGTCGCGGCAGCGGCGGACCATCCCGCGAAAGTTCTGCTCGACCATCTCGGCGCCCAGATGCGCGACGTCGATCCAGACGCCGCCGTTCGGCGTGCCGCGGCCCTCCAGCACCTCGGTGAAGCAGGCGCGCGCCACTAGATCGCGGGTGGAGCGCTCGAGGCGCGCGCCGTCGTAGCGCTGCATGAACCGCTCGCCCCGCCCGTTGAGCAGCCGTCCCCCCGCCCCCCGCAGACCCTCTTCCAGCAGCGCGCCGGTCATGAGCGAGTTGGGCACGATGAGCCCGGTGGGGTGGAACTGCACCATCTCCATGTCGCGCAGGCGCACGCCCGCGTGCAGGCCCAGCGCGATGCCGTCCGAGGACTTGTCGGCCGAGCAGGCGATGACCTTGTACATCGTGGGCCCGCCGCCCATCGCGAGCAGGATGGCGCGGCTGCGCACGAGCACGAAAGTGCCGCGGCGGATGTCCAGCAGCAGGGTGCCGCCCACGTGCCCGCTGTCGGTGCGGAGCAGCTCCACCGCGCGGTGCTCCTCGAGCGCGCGGATGGACGGCCGCCGCCAGACCTGCTCGGTGAGCCGGTTCATGATCTCGATACCGGTGAGATCGCCCTTGTGGATCGTGCGATCGTGGCGCTGGCCCGCGAACGGCTTCTGGTGGAGGCGGCCGTCCGCGTTCCGGTCGAAGAAGCAGCCGTAGCGCGCCTCCAGCTCGAGCACGCGGCCCGGCGCCTCGTTGACCAGCGTCCACACCAGCTCCTGATCGTTGATCCAGGCGCCGCCCTGGAGCGTGTCGAGCAGGTGCGCCTCGATCGAGTCGGGCGCGCCGAGCACCGCGTTGTAGCCGCCCTGGACCATGCGGGTGCAGCCGGCGCGGCCGAGCAGGCCCTTCACCGCCACCGTCACCGTCAGGCGCGGCGAGCGGTCGGCGGCGTGGAGCGCGGCGCAGAGTCCGGCGCCACCCGCGCCCAGGACGAGGATGTCGGTATCGAGGCTGTCGACGGGGAGCTCGGTGGCCATGGGTCGGCGGGCCCCGAGGCTATCTCGCAGGCGAGGCCACCAGGGCGTCGAGCAGGGCGCGGCCGGCCGGGCCGTCCCGCGGGCGGGTGCCGGCGGCCCGCGCGATCTGCCGTCCGTCGCGGCCGATCAGGAAGGTGGTCGGCGTGGCGCTCACCCGGTAGCTGCGGGCGACCACGCCGTCGTGGTCCAGGAGCACGGGCGGCGTGATGCCCGCGCCCTTCACATAACCCGCCACGCGGTCCTTCGGCTCCTGGATGCTCACCGCGAGGACTACGAAGGGCTGGCCCTTGCGCTCGCGGCTGACCTTCTCGACCCCGACCGGGAGCTCCTGCCGGCAGTAGCGGCACCAGGTGGCCCAGAAGTACACGAGCACCACCTTGCCCCGATGATCGGCCAGCGAGACGGTGCCCCCGTCCACCGTCGGCAGCGCGAAGGCCGCGGGGCGCTCACCCGGCAGCGCGGTGAGCTCGAGCTCGCGCAGCAGCCGGTCGACGTCGTCCGCCGCGTGGGCGGGCACGGCCACCGCGAGCGTGCCGATCAGGAGCGCGCCGAGCAGACGCCAGCTCACGTGACCTTGACCTCGGCCGTCCCCTCGAACTTCACGCCATGGGTATCGAAGAAGGTCACTTTCAATAGCCCCGTCTCGGTGGCGCGGAACGCGATCGTGAATCCCGGGTTCTCGCTGATCGCCGTCGAGAGCTCCAGCTCCGCGATGTCGCGGCCGAGGTACGTTACCACGATGCGGTTGACGAAGCGGTAGTTCCGGTCCACCGAGCGCCCGCCCTGCCGTTCCACCCGCTCGTGGGGGTGGATGACGAGGGCCCGCACCCGGGCCACCGCGCCACGCCGAACGCTGCCCGGCACCGCCAGCTTCACGCGCCCGATATCGGCCATGGGGTCAGGCCGCGCAGCCGGCCACCGTCACGCGCACGTCGCGCGCGACCATCAGGAGCGAGCCATCGCTCATCTCGGCGACCGCGCGGACCGGACCGCTGTCGGCCAGCCGCAGGTTGGTCGCCACGAAGGCCTGGCCGGCCGCCGGCGTCAGGTTGATCTTGACGTTGAGCGGCCGCGGGTTCTTCTCGGACAGGATGTAGATCGCCTTGACGTGATGCTCCGGCGTCATCGGCGACTTGACCTCCACCGAGATCGGCACCGACCCGCCGTCCTCCGCGATGAGCGGCATCTCCACGGTCATCGCGGAGGCGCCGTCCTTGATCGGCCGGCCCGCGAAGAGCCGCTTCATGGTGGCCGCGATCGGCTCCTCGGGCGCCAGGTTCGCCAGATATCCCTGCGCGCGGGCGGACCGCGGGCGCGCGCCCGCGCCGACCGCGAGGAGCGCCGCGAATCCGAGCCACGCGCGCCGCGTGATTGCGAGGCTCATGGCTCCCAGCATGCCTCCGATCGCCGCGAAGTCAACGGCCTCACGTGCCGTCGAGCCGGTAGACCGACGTGTCGGGCCTGAACGCGCGCGGCAGCCAGAGCGGCCGACGCAGCCCGCCGGGCCCGGGCGCGGGCCGCGCCATGGCCAGCCACCTGCGATAGACCTCGAAGGACCTGTTGGTGTCCACCACCACGTCGCCATAGCGGTCGTCCGGCCCGGGCCGGCTCACCGTCACCTTCTGATGCCAGCAGTGCTGCCCGCTCACCGGGTCGGGATGCACCGGGAAGGTCAGGTTCTGGTGCACGCCCGCGTCTTCCCACCACACGCGCCGCGAGTCGGGATCATCGCTCTCGAAGGGCCGCACCCCGTGCACGTGCCGCAGACGCCACCGCCCCGGCCCCGGCTTCTCGAGCCGTACGAGCGCGGTCGACCAGCGCTCGCCTCCGGTGTGCTCGGCGAGCCGCCAGCGGCCCAGATGATGCGAGCAGGCGAGCACGCCCGGCCGGATCGCCTCGGTCACCCACACGCGATCAACGAAATGTCCGATCTCGGTCTCGACCTTCAACAGGTCTCCGGTCTTGACGTCGAAGCGCTGTGCATCCTCCGGATGGAGCCAGAGCGGATTGTTGTGGGAGATCTCGTAGAGCCACTTGGAGTTGCCCGAGCGGGTGTGGATCAGGGTGGGCAGCCGGAAGGTGGGCAGGAGCGCCATCTCGCCGGCGGCCCGATCGATCTCGGCCCAATGCACGTGGCTCCGCGCGTAGGTCGGCACCGCGTGCTCCGGCCACTTCCAGTCCTTGAGCGTCTTCGAGTAGAACTCGAGCTTGCGCGACGGGGTCGGGAAGCCGCCCATCCACTTCCCGTCCACCTCGACGCCTACCGCGGCGCCGTCCTTGGCGACGAGGTGGGACGCGGGATCGGCCACCGCGCCGTCCCGTTCCGCGGGGGTCAGCGGCGTCTCGTGGGTGCCGTAGACCTGCTCCTGGATCAGGAAGGCGCCGTACTTGCGCATGTACTCGAGCGGCTCGAGCCCCTCGCGGGCCGCCGCCTCGGGCAGTCCGGGCACGCTGTGCTCGAAGATCCAGCGGTAGAACTCCTCGATGCGCAGCTTCTCGCCGGGCCGGTAGGGCGACTCGAAGTACTTGCGGATGCCGAGCGAGCCGTCCGGATCGATGCGCCACGACAGCTCGATCCAGAACTCGTCCTCCTCCCACACCTGCCCCAGCCCGGCCGCCTCGTGAGCCTGCCACGTCAGATCGAAGCGCTTGCCCTGCTTCTCGAGCGCCACCCGCAGCACCGGCTGCCGGAAGCCGATCCAGCGCGCCGCGTGCGTCTCCTGGCTCATGAGGTCGTGGCGCTCGGAGGCGTGCCCCATCGGCAGCACGTAGTCCGCGAACCACGCGGTCTCGCTCCAGGTGGGGGTGAGGCAGGCGTGCCGCTCCACCTTCGCCTCGTCGGTCAGCATCTCGATCCACGACATGCCGTCCGGGTTCGTCCACACCGGGTTGTAGACGCGGGTGAAGTACATCGCGAGCTTGCCGCGTCCTTCTTTCAGGAAATGCGGCAGCAGGAAGCTCATCTCGAAGAAGGCGAGCGGGTACTCCCGCGGCATCAGGAGCTCGCTCCAGATCTTGGCGGGCGGCGGCATCATGGGCGGGGCGGGCACCGCCTTGTTCCACCCGCTGGGCGCGGTGCCGCCGGGGGTGGCCACCGCGCCCGCCAGCACCACCACCAGCTCCAGGGCGCGCGCCACCTGCCAGCCGTGCAGGTTCCCGGCGGCCGCGTTGCGCCACACGTGGGTGGAGAGCGCGCCGCCCGCGCGACCGACCTCGCGCGCGACCTCCTCGATGCGCGTGGCGGGCACCCCCGACTCCTGCTCCGCGAACGCGGGGGTGGAGGTCGAGTAGAGCGCCTTCAGCGCCTCCTCGAACGACGCGAAGGTGCACGGCAGGTCGGGGCGCTCCTCGCGCAGGTACTCTTCCCAGTTCACCCATCGGCGGACGAACTCGCGATCCCAGGTGCCGTCGCGCAGCATGACGTGCGCGATGGCCAGGAGCAGCGCGGCCTCGCTGCCCGGCCACGGCGACAGCCAGTAGTCCGCCATCGACGCGGTGTTGCTGAGCCGCGTGTCTACCACGCAGACCTTGGCCCCCGCCATCTTGCCTTCGATGATCCGCTGGGCGTGCGGGTTGAAGTAGTGGCCGGCCTCGAGGTGGGAGGAGAGCAGCAGGATGAAGCGCGCCTTGCTGTGGTCTGGCGAGGGCCGGTCGAGCCCGTGCCAGAAGGCGTAGCCTGCGCGGGCGGAGGCCGAGCAGACGTTGGTGTGGCTGTTGTGGCCGTCGATGCCCCAGGCGTGGAAGACGCGCTGCAGGTAGACCAGCTCGTGGCCCGGTCGGCCCAGGTGGTACATCACTTCCTTCTGCCGCCCTTCGACCAGGGCCTTCCTGATCCGCCCGCCGATGTCGTCCAGCACCCGGTCCCACGTCACCCGCTCCCATTGCCCGGCGCCGCGCTCACCGGCGCGCCGGAGGGGATAGAGGATGCGCTCGGGGTCGGTGATCTGATTGAGGGTCGCGGGGCCCTTGGCGCAGTTGCGGCCGCGGCTGCCCGGGTGCATCGGATTGCCTTCGAACTTCTGGATCTGGAGCGTCGACTTGTCCACGTAGGCGAGCAGCCCGCAGGCCGCCTCGCAGTTGAAGCAGATCGTGGGAATCAGCGCGAAGCGCCGCGTCACCTTGCGCGGCCACGCCTTCGGATCGAACTCCTCCCAGTCGTCCCAGCGCGCCACGGGCGGGAAGCGCTCGAGTCCGGAGGCGGCGGGCGGAGAGAGCCGCTGGGCCACCGGGTGCAGCGGCTCCTGCGGTCGTTCGGTCAACGTCGCGTCCTTTCAGGTTGGGGTCAGGTCTTGAAATACGACATTGGTTACCCGGAGGTCGGGTCGGACGGGCTGGAAATGTCGTAATTCAAGACCTGACCCCATCAGCTCAGAGGGATCATCTGGCCTGCGCGGATCCACAGCTCCTCCCACAGCCACAGACCGGCCAGGGCCAGCGCCGCGGCCAGCTCCGAGCCGAACGGCACCGACGCGCTCAGCAGGAGCACCAGCGGCAGCGCGATGCCCACGACCACCACCCCACCCCACAGGGGCGCCCGCAGCGGCCCGTGGGTGAGCAGCCGGGCCGTGCGCGCCGCATCCTGGGTGGAGTGCGCCGTGCACAGCTCGGCGCCCAGCACGATGGCGCTCACCAGCAGCGAGCCCCAGAGGACGAGACCCAGACCGCCCACCACGATGGAGGCGCTGCCGACCACCCGAGCCGCGAGCAGGAGGCTCGCCGAGCCCCCCACCAGCGCGGCGACCAGGAGATGCGGCAGCAGCAGCGGGCTCTGCCAGAAGTCGCGGCCTTCCGCCTGGCCGAAGAGAAACGCGCTGTAGCCGGCGGTGCCCGCGGCCACCGCGGCCATCGGCCAGGCCAGGAGCTGCAGCGCGACGAGGTTGGAGAACAGGCCGGCCAGCAGCCACAGCGTGGCGAGCACGCCCGCCGCGAAGAGGATGAAGCCGCCCAGCACGAGCCACGAGCGCGGGTTCGGCTTGAAGAGCAGATAGAGGAAGCGCTCCGGCCGCTTGAGATCGAACATCAGCAGCAGCGCGGTGAGGAGGAGGAACGCGAGGCCGATGCCGGGCACCGCCAGCCCGGTGAGCGTGTCCGCGGTCAGAAGCCCGGCCCCGAGCCCGAGCGAGGCGACCAGGAAGACGCCGGCCGCGATCGACTTCGTCCACAGATACGCGGCGACCTTCCATCCCCAGGGCCGCTCCGGATGGGCGACATCGTAGACGGTCCGCGCGAGCCCGAGCAGATCGACCCGATCATCGGCGGGCCCAGCGGGGTTCCCGGCGGGGCGGTTCGGCCGGCCCGGATCGGGAATGCGGCCGACCTGGGAGAAGGCGTAGCCGCCGCTCCGCTCCTGCATGTCGGGCGTCAGCGCGGCCGCTTCCGCGCCCAGGTAGAAGAGCTTCGGCCGCGTCCCCTGCTCCGGCTTGCGGACCTGCGTCTGCTGGGAGGCGACGAGCCGCGCGATCGTGCTGTGGGGATCGTCCAGGTCCCCCGGCACGATGGCCTGGACCGGGCAGACGACGACGCAGGCCGGCTCGAGCCCCGCCTCCACGCGATGGGCGCAGTAGTGACACTTCGCCGCCGTCTTCGTCTCCGGGTCGATGTAGAGCGCGTCGTACGGGCACGCCTGCATGCACGACTTGCAGCCGATGCAGCGCGCGGGGTCGAAATCCACGATGCCGTCGGCCCGGCGATAGAGCGCCACCGTGGGGCAGATCGTCACGCAGGGCGCGTTGTCGCAGTGATTGCAGCGCATCACCGTGAAGTAGCGCCGGGTGTCGGGGAACACGCCCTTCTCGATGTACTTCACCCACGTGCGGTTGACCCCGAGCGCGACTCGGTTCTCCTCCTTGCAGGCTACCGTGCAGGCGTGGCAGCCGATGCACTTCCGCTGATCGATGACGAAGCCGTATCTCATCGGGCCCTCACCTCACCGGGCCACGTCGTACCAGACGCGGAGCATGACGAGCGTGATGATGCTGGCCAGCACGCCCCGCAGCACCGGCACCGGGACGCGCCGGCTCACGCGGCCTCCGAGCGGGGCGCCCGAGAGCGAGGCCAGCACCACCGTGGCCGCGGGCCCGAGCGGCACCTGGCCGGTGAGCGCCTTACCGAGAAACCCGGTCACCGCGGAGAAGCCCACCATCGCGAGCGAGGTGCCGATGCTGACCCGCATCGGGATCCGCATCAGGCCCACCAGCACCGGGACGAGCAGGAAGGCACCCCCCGCGCCGACGAGACCGGCGACGAGTCCGATGGCGCCGCAGTAGCCAACCGCGGCGGCTCGGCTGAACTCGACGTGCTCGCGCGAGTCGCTGCCCGGCGGGTCGGCGGGCGAGAGGAACATGAGGGGCAGCGCGACCGTGGCCATGACCGCGAAGGTGGCGAGCAGTGCGCGGGCGGAGACGTGCGACGACCCCAATGCGCCCAGCAGCGAGCCCGCGGCCATCGCGGGGCCGCCGGTCATGGCGAGGCGGCGGTGGACGAAGGCGTGCCGGCCGTGGCTCCACGTGCCCACGAGCGCCGCCGCCAGCACCTGGGTCATGCTGAGACCGGCCACCTGCTGGATGGGCAGCTCACCGGCCCCGAGCAGCGGCGGCACGTAGTAGAGGAGCGGGATCATCACGATGGCGCCGCCCACGCCGACGAGACCGGAGACGACGGCCCCGCAGAAGGCGAGGCCGAACAAGACAATCGCGAAGGTCGCCGTCACCCAGACGACCCCGCCGATCCTCCTTCATGGTGGCCCATGGGAGCCACCATGATAGCGCGAGATCGCGCTAGCGGAGGCTCGAGTAGTAGGCGGCCAGGTCGCCGAAGGTCTCGTCCGGGATGGTCTTCATCAGCGCCTTCACCGCGGCGAGCGTCGGGTCACCCGGATTGCGGCGATCCTGCTTGAACAGCAGCATCTGCTCGCGCAGATAGCCGGGCGCCTGGCCGGCCAGGCTCGGGATGAGCTTGGCCGTGTCGCCCTGTCCTTGCGGTCCGTGGCAGATCGCGCACTGGGCCGCCGCGGTGCGCCCGCGCGCCACCGCGTCGGCCGCTGAGGTCACGGGCGTCGCCTCCCGCTTCCGGGCCGCGAAGTAGGCCGCCACGTCGTCCACCCCCAGATTGAGCACCTGTTTGGCGTACGGCTCCATCTCGGGCGAGAGGCGCTTGCCGGTCGCGTAGCTCTCGATCTGCTTCTTGAAGTACGCCGGATCGAGGCCGGCGATGGTCGGCATCGCGCTCGAGCGGCTGTTGCCGCCCTGCCCGTGACAGGCCGTGCAGGTGACCGACTTGACCGCGCCGCGCTCGTCGAGCGGCCCCGCGGCCTCCACCCCGCTCCACGCCAGGGAGCAGAGCAGGAGCCCCGCGACGGCCACGAGGGTCGTGCGCATGAGGAGACTCCTTCCGGGCCCGCAGTCGGGGGCGCTCATGCGAGCATGTCCGCCCAGATGGACTGGGTCCACCCGATGGCGCGCTGGGCTACCAGCGGGCTCTGCGCCGGCGTGAGCTTCTGCTCGATCTGCACCACCTTGCCGCCCTCGATCCGGTAGGCGTTGACCACCGCGATGGCGTCGCGGTCGCTCACCCAGCTGTAGCAGGTATTGCCGGGCGCGAGGGTGGGCGGCTCCTTGCCGTTGATCAGGCTCACCACCGCCGCCGCCGTGATCTTGCCCATCGCGTTGGCGATGTTGCCCGACTTGGGGACGGGCAGGCCGATGGTGGCGTCGCCTATGACGTGGATGCCGGGCTTCCTCGCCGACTCGTAGGTGACGTGGTTCACCTCGCACCAGCGCTTGTCGCCGCCCACCAGATCCGCCTGCACCGCGATGGCGCCGGCGCGCTGGGGCGGGATCACGTTGACCACGTCGTACTTGATCTTGTCGAACTCGGTGCGGACCTCACGCGTGCCCGGATCCACGCCGATCACCCGGCTGGCCCCCCGGTAGTCGATGTTCGGGTAGGCCTGCCACGCCGCGCGGAACAGCGCGGCCTTGGAGATGACGTTCTGGTTGGCGTCCAGCACGATCAGCTTGGACTTGGGCTTGTTGGTCTTGAGATACCAGGCCACCATCGAGGTCCGCTCGTAGGGTCCGGGCGGGCAGCGATAGGCCGCGAGCGGGATGCTCAGCACAAACACGCCGCCGTCCGGCATCGCGGCCAGCTGCTGGGCGAGCTGCACGGTCTGTGGCCCGGCCTTCCAGGCGTGCAGGACCTTGTCCTGGTTCTGGGCCAGTCCCTCGATCTGCTCCCATTGGAAGTCCACGCCGGGCGAGACCACCAGCCGGTCGTATTGCAGATAGCCTTCGCCGAGCCGCACGCGCTTGACATCGGGCTCGATGGCGCTGGCCGTCTCGTGGATGATCTGCACCCCGTGCTTGCGGAGGCCGTAGTAGCCCATCGTGAGCGAGTCGATCGTGCGGAGACCGGCCAGGACCAGGTTGCTGAACGGGCACGAAACGAACTGGCGGTTGGGCTCGATCAGGATGACCTCGATACCCGGGTCGAACTGGCGCACGTACTTGGCCGCGGTGGCGCCGCCCCAGCCCCCGCCGATCACGACGACGCGCGGGCCCTTCTTCGGCGCGAAGTCGCCCTTCATCGACGCGGCGCACCCGGCGAGGGCGCCACCGGCCAGGGCGCCGAGACCGAGTCCCGACGTCCTCAGGAATGCTCTGCGAGTGAGTGAGCGCATGGCTTCCTCCTGCCTCCCGCCAGCGAATTTCTCGATTCTCGACCGGGATCGCCGAGAATCTACCGATCTGCGCGTAATGCTGTCAAGCGAATTACGTCCCGATCGGTACCAGGTTGGACGGCGTGGAGATGCGCTTCCCCGGGGACCCCCTTGAGCGGCTGGCGGCCGCGATCAGAGAACCTCAGGCCTGATCCGGCCACCACGTCCCGCCCGGTGCTCGCGCGGCCCGTCGCCCACCACCTCGTACGAGATGTTGACGTCACCGCCCCGAGCATAGCGGGTCGGGGGCGGTGCGTCGCTCCGGGTGTGGCCTAGTGCTTTTCTTTTTCGGCCCGGTGGGCGGCGACGACCTTCTCGGCGAGCTGGCTCGGGACTTCCTCGTAGTGCGAGAACTCCATCGAATAGCCGCCCCGCCCGCCGGTCATGGAGCGCAGGGTGGACTCGTAGGTGAGCATCTCGGACATCGGCACCTGGGCCCGCACCGCCACCACGTCGCCGTCGGGCTCCATGCCCACGATGCGGCCGCGCCGCCCGTTGAGGTCGCCGATGACGTCGCCCGCGCCCTCCGCGGGCGCGGTGACCTCCACGTTCATCACCGGCTCCAGCAGGCAGGGCCTGGCGTCCATGAAGCCCTTCTGCAGCCCCATGGAGGCGGCGATCTGGAAGGCCATGTCGGAGGAGTCCACGTCGTGATAGGAGCCGTCGTAGAGCGTGACTTTGAGGTCCACCACCGGGTAGCCGGCGAGGATGCCGCGCTTCATGCAGTCGCGGACGCCCTTCTCCACCGAGGGAATGAAGTTGCGCGGGATGGCCCCGCCGAAGATGTCGTCGACGAACTCGAAGCCCCCGCCCCGCGTGAGCGGCTCGACGCGCAGCCAGGTGTCGCCGTACTGACCGCGCCCGCCGGTCTGCTTCTTGTACTTGCCCTGCACCTCGGCGCGCCCCTTGACCGTTTCCTTGTAGGGGATGCGCGGAGGCAGGAGCGAGACCTCGACGTTGTACTTCCGCTTCATCCGCTCCACCACCACCTCCACGTGAAGCTGGCCCATGCCCGACACGAGCAGCTGCTTGGTCTCGGGATCGTAGTGGTGGTGCAGCGTCGGGTCCTCCTCCGCCATGCGGTGGAGCGCGGTCGAGATCTTGTCCTCGTCACCGCGCGTCTTGGGCTGGATGGCGAAGGAGATGGCGGGCTCCGGGAAGCTGATGCCGGGGAGCACGGTGGGAGTGCCCTCGTCGCAGAGCGTGTCGCCGGTGAGGGTGTCCTTCAGCTTGGCCACCACCCCGATCTCCCCGGGCCCGAGGGCATCCACCGGCTTCTGGGTCTTCCCGGAGAGCCAGCCGAGGTGCCCGATGCGCTCACGGCTCTCGCGGCTCGCGTTGAAGATCTGGCTGTCGGACCGGAGCGTGCCCGAGTAGACCCGGAACACGGAGAGCTTGCCCACATGCGGATCCGAGATCGTCTTGAACACCATCGCGCAGAGCGGCGCCTTCGGGTCGGCCGCGCGCCGGACCGCCGCTTTGGTGCGGGGATCCGTCCCCTCCACCTCGCCCTGATCGGCGGGAGACGGGAGCTCCTTCACGATGAGGTCGAGGAGCGGCGCCACCCCGATGTTGCGGGTGGCCGAGGCGCACAGGACGGGCACCGCGCCCCCGGACATGATGGCCTTGCGCAGGGCCTCGAGCGTCTCGGCCTCGTCGATCGAGCCTTCCTCGAGGTACTTCGCGAGCAGGTCGTCGTCGGTCTCGGCGGCGGCCTCGGTCAGCTTCTCGCGGTAGGATCTCGCGCTCTCGGCGAGGTCGGTCGGGATCTCCGCGTCCTTGACCTTGCCGTCGGCCGAGACGAGGGCGCGCATCGCGATCAGGTCCACCACCCCCGTGAAGCCGCTCTCGCTCCCGACCGGCAGGTGGAGCGGGACGAGGCGGCCCTTGAGCCGCTTCTGGAGGGACTCGAGCGTCCGGTAGAAGTCGGCGCGCTCGCGGTCGAGCCGGTTGATGACGATGGCGCGCGGCAGGTTGTAGTCGTTGGCGAACTTCCAGACCTTCTCGGTCTGCACCTGCACCCCCGCCACCGCGTCCACCACCACCACCGCGGCGCTCGCCACCCTCAGCCCCGCGCGGGCGTCCGCGACGAAGTCGCCGTACCCGGGGGTGTCGATCAGGTTGAGCCGGTGGCCCTTGTGATCGCAGAAGGCCACCGCAGTATTGAGCGAGATCTTGCGCTTGATCTCGTCGGCGTCGAAGTCGGTGGTGGTCGTCCCGTCGTCGACCTTGCCGAGCCGGGTGGTGGCTGAGCAAGCGAACAGGATGGCCTCGACCAGCGACGTCTTGCCCACGCCGCCATGGCCGACGAACGCAACGTTGCGAATCTTGGCGATGTCCAGAGCCATGCCCGCCTCCTGAGAAGGAGAAGGTGTGGCGGCGATGCTACCACAGCGTTACGGGGCCTTCCAGCCCTTCGCCTTGATTCGCCCTTGAGGCGGTCACGCGCGAGGCGCTTTCGCGCCGGGTCCTGTCGCCGGGTTGTCGCCTGCCGGCTCGGCCTCCGTCACCCGCTCGGGCCACCCCCGCGCCACGCGCCGCGAAGCGGGCGATCGCGCAGCGCGTGAACCGCCGGTCAAGACCTGGACGCGGTGTCCCGTACCACGGCGCTGACCGCGTGCAGGAGCGCCTCGGGAGTGTCGGGGTTGATCGAGCAGTCGGGGCCGAGGAGGAGCCAGCGCCCGTTCATCTCGCGCATCGCGGCGCGCGCCCGCCCGTCGACCTCCGCCTCCGTCATGGCTGCGATCTCGGGCTTGGCGGGCAGCCCGCCCACCACCGCGCGGCCCGTCCGCGTGTGCGCGGCGGCGAGCGTGGGGTTGCCGGGGACGGCCGCGAAGCTCCAGGCGGTGACCGGATAGTCCGCGAACTCGTCGAAGTGGATGCCCGCTCCGCAGACGTGGAGCAGGTTGAACGGCGCCCCCGCGACCGCGCTCAGGATGCGCAGGTCCCAGGGGCGCTGCCAGCGCCGGCACTCCTCCACGCTGAGGAGCGCTCGCGTCGCCACGTTGGTGGCGTAGAAGAGGCCGTCGGCGCCGGCGGCGAGGCAGGCGCGCGCGTACTCGCCGAGCGTCTCCGCGATCACGTCGAAGGCGCGCGCGGTCTCGCGGGGCGCCGCGCGCAGGAAGCCGAGCGCCTGCTCGCGCCCGCCCCGCGCCAGCATCGACAGGATCATGGGCGGAGCGAACACGGTCCAGATGATCGGCACATCGGGACCGATCGCGGCGCGGATGAGGCGCAGGGCCTCGAGCTGCTCCCCGAGCGCGCCGCCGTGCGGATCGGCGCGGGGCAGCCGGGCGAGGTCGTCGGCATCCGCGATGGGCGCGTGGGTCACCGCGTACGGGCGAGCCTTCTCGCCGGACGGCGCGTAGCCGAGCCCCCACATCTCGGCGAAGCACTGGGCGCGCGACTGCGGCTTGAGGAAGTCCCAGTCGAAGGTGCGGTGGAGCCGCCGCGTCTCGTCGGCGAGCCCCGTCGCCGAGTTCTCGGCGGCGAAGTTGTGGAGCCAGAACGCCAGCGGCACGCGGTCGACCGCCCGCCCCCGGAGCGCGGCCATGACCCGCTGCCGCTTTGTCATCGCCGCCGTCGTGCTCATCGCGCGCGGCGCCGCCCGCTCAGCGCGCCGCCCGGTGAATCGGAAACGCGGGCGGGATGATCTGATCGACGCCGGCGCCGTCCCAGCGCCAGGCGGGCACGTGGCTCCAGTAGCGCTCGGTGGCCGCGCGAGCCGTCGCGTACACCGCGTCCTCGTCCAGGCGGGTCGCGCGGCCGCCCTGCACCAGCACCTGTCCGTCCACGATGACGGTGTCCACGTCGCGGCCGGAGGCGGCGTCGACCAGCGCCTTGATCGGGTCCGCGTAGACCGAGCCCCCGACGTGATCGAGCGTGATCAGCAGGATGTCGGCCTTGGCGCCCGGGGCCAGGCGCCCGAGATCGGGGCGGCCGAGGAAGCGGCAGCCGCCGACGGTCGCCGCGTTGAACACATCCCGCGCGAGGCCGGCCTGGTAGTTGCCGTCGGCCACCTTGGCCAGGATGGAGGCCCAGCGCAGCTCGGCGACGATGTCGAGCGGGTAGGTGTCGGTGCCGAGGGCGAGGGTGACGCCCGCCTCGAGGTAGCCCTGGAAGGACCGGAGCGTCATCGCCATCTTCGCGTACTTGTAGGGACAGTGGCCCACGGTGGCTCCGCGCTCGGCCAGCACCCGGAGATCGTCGCCGAAGGGATAGCGCGTCCACTCGTGCGCGGTGGTGAAGACGACGTGGCCGAGCAGGGTCCGCTCGTCCAGGAAGCCGATGTCGCCCAGGAAGCCCACCGGGGTCTTGCCGTACTCGTCCATGATGCGCTGGAACTCGACCAGGTTGCCGCCCGCGTGGGTATGGATGGGCGCGCCCAGCTCCCGCGCCGCGTCCTTGCCCGCGCGCAGCAGCGGCTCGGTGCACGTCTCGACCTGGGCCGCGTTGAACAGCGCGCGCAGGCGACCCTGAGCCGCGCCGTCGAACTTACGGCCGAAGTCCACCGCCTCCCGCAGGCGTTCCCGGCCCACCGCGACGTCCTCCTCGTAGGTGAGCCGTCCCCGCGCGTCCATGTAGGTGTCGCGGTCGCGGAAGGGCGGGCCGCCGTAGACGCGCACCCCGAGGTCGTCCACCAGCCGCGCGTAGCCGTCCCAGTCGCCTCGCAGACCGCCCACGTCGATGATGGTGGTGGTGCCGTTCTTGAGCGCGTGGAGGAAGACGAAGGAGCGGATGGCCGCGGTGGCCTCCGGGGGAGGCGGCGTCATCTTGCCTTTGAGCGGCGCCGCGAAGCTCATGTAGTTCGCGGTGCGGTAGTCGTTCTTGGCCATGTCGAGCAGCAGGTAGTCGCCGCCGGCGCCCGCGGTGTGCACGTGCGTATTGATGAAGCCGGGCGAGACCAGCTTGCCTCGGGCCGCGATGCGCGCGTCGGCCGGGCCGGTCCACGGGCCGCCCACGTGCACGACGCGGTCGCCCTCGAAGACCACGGCCCCCTGCTCGTGCACTTCGTGGCTCCGCCCGTTCCACGCCACTACCCACCCGCCCTCGATGACGGTGCGCATGCGCTCGCCCTCCCGGCCCAGCATGCTAGCCCGAGGCGGGGCGACCTGCAATCGCCGGGTGCCGGCTTGACGGAGAGGTGTGCGATGCGATGATGTCCTTTGTCATGGGCGACGCGGAACCGCAGAACATCTACGACGACCCCGCGTTCTTCGCGGGATATTCGACCCTCGAGCGATTCGGGGCCGGGTGGGAGCGGGCCATGGAGCACGCCGATCTCCTGGCCCTCCTGCCCGACGTCGACGGCCGGCGGGTGCTGGACCTGGGCTGCGGGGCCGGCCAGCTCGCGCACCATCTGGCCATGATGGGAGCCATCGAGGTGCTGGGGATCGACGTCTCGGAGCGGATGCTGGCTCTGGCCCGCGCCGACCGGGCGCATCCGCGCGTGACCTACCAACGAGGCGCGATCGAGGAGCTGGCGTTCCCGCCCGCGCGGTTCGACCTGGCGGTGAGCTCGCTGGTCTTGCACTACGTCCACGACTACCCGGGACTGATCCGGCATATCGCCGAGTGGCTGGCCCCGGGGGCCATCCTCGTGTACTCGACCGAGCACCCGATCTTCATGGCGCGCCTGCCCGGTGACGGCTGGGTGCTCGACGAGGCCGGGCGGCGCACCCGCTGGGGCCTGGATCGTTACGCCGAGGAAGGCACCCGGGAAGAGACCTGGTTCGGGGCGGGCGTACGGAAGGTCCACCGCACGGTGGCCACGCTGATCAACGGCCTCGTGGACGCCGGGCTGATGATCGAGCGCGTCGTGGAGCCGGTTCCCAGCGAGCAGTGGCTCGACACCCATCCGCTGGCGCGCGACGAGCGGCGCCGGCCGGTGTTCTTGCTGGTCCGCGCGCGCAAGCCCTGAGGTGCCGGGCGGGAAGCGCGCGACCGGCCCCGACTACGGCCGGACGATCTTGCTGGGTAGGATCCCGATCTGCTCGACCTCGGCCTCGATGCGGTCCCCCGCCTTGAGGAAATTGCCGCTGGCCGCGCCGACGCCCTCGGGGGTGCCGGTGGCGATGACGTCGCCGGGCAGGAGGGTCATGGCCTGCGAGAGCACCTCGATGCACTGGGCTACCGGGAAGATCATCTTCGAGGTGTGGCTCGACTGCCGCAGCTGACCGTTCACCCTCAACGATATGGCAAGGGCCTGCGGATCCGGCAGCTCGTCGGCGGTCACCAGCACCGGGCCCATCGGGCAGAAGGTGTCGAGCGACTTGCCCTTGAACCACTGCTGGTGGCGCTTCTGGAGGTCGCGCGCGGTGACGTCGTTGATCACGGTGTAGCCGAAGACGTGCTTGAGCGCGTCGGCCCGCGCGATGTCGCGGCCGCCCGCCCCGATCACCACCGCCAGCTCGACCTCGTAGTCGAGCTCCTTGGTGACGGCGTGGTGCACGACGTCGTCGCCCGGCCCCACCACCGCGGTGGCAGGCTTGGTGAAGTACACCGGGTGCTCGGGCGCCGCCGCGCCGCGCTCGGCCGCGTGGTCCGCATAGTTGCGGCCGAGGCAGAAGATGTTCCGCGCGGGAGCCCGGATGGGCGCGAGGAGCCGGACGCGCTTGAGCGGGTAGGCCAGGCGACCTTGAGCCAATTCCTCGGCCGCGCGCCGGCCAACGAGACCGCGTCCGTACTCCCACGCCTCGCGGGTCAGCGCCATGATCGCCTCCCCGCCCTGGACGATCTCCAGCAGGGTGCGCGGGAAGCCGCCGCGGCCGCGGCGCACCGTCCCCCGCTGGGTGGCCAGCTCCTTGGCGAGGCCGCCCAGATCAAGCACGTGCACCTGCCAGAGCGCCCCCGGCTTGGGCTCGCCGCGCCCGCGGCGGAAGGTGACGAGCCGCACGACCTAGCCGCTCACCGCCACCCCGCCGCTGCGCGGGGGCAGGGTCTTGCCGGCGGCCTTGGCGACGTCCTCCAGCTCGCGCGGCAGGCCGAAGCGCACGTCCTCTTCCACGACGTGGACTTCCCTCACGTCCGATCGTTGAGCGCGGCGCAGCTCCTCGACCACCTCGGTCACCAGGAACTCGGGCGTGGACGCGCCCGCGGTCACCCCGACCCGGCCCGCGCCTTCGAGCCACTCCGGGCGGATGTCGTTCTTGTCGTTGATCAGATAGGACGGCGTCCCCATCACGGTGGAGACCTCGACCAGGCGGTTCGCGTTCGAGCTGTTGGCGGCGCCGATGACGAGCAGGACGTCGACCTCGCTCGCGACCGACTTCACCGCGGCCTGACGGTTCTGGGTGGCGTAGCAGATGTCGTTCTTCGCGGGCCCGACGATCTTGGGGAAGCGGCGGCGGAGCGCCTCGATGCAGTCGCGCGTGTCGTCCACCGAGAGCGTGGTCTGGGTCAGATAGGCCACCTTCTCGGGATCGGGCACGTCGAGCTTGTCCACGTCCTCCGGGTGCGCGATCAGGAACATGCGGTCGGGGGCCTCACCCATGGTGCCGACCACCTCGTCGTGGTCGGCGTGGCCGACCAGGATGATGGAGTAGCCCTCCCGCGCGTAGCGGACCGCCTCCAGGTGCACCTTGGTCACGAGCGGGCACGTCGCGTCGATCACGCGCAGGCCGCGCCGCTGCGCCTCCGAGCGCACCGCCGGCGAGATCCCGTGAGCGCTGAAGATGACGGTCGCGTCGTCGGGCACCTCGTCGAGCTCGTCGACGAAGTGCGCGCCCTTGGCCCGCAGCGCTTCCACGACGTGCCGGTTGTGCACGATCTCCTTGCGCACGTACACCGGATGCGGGCAGACCTGGAGCGCGAGCTCGACGATGTCGATGGCGCGGTCCACCCCGGCGCAGAAGCCCCGGGGCCCGGCCAGTACGATCTGCTGAAGCGGCAGCGTGGTCATGAGGCCCTCACTTGAAGTCGAAGTATCGTCATCGCCGTGGATCCACCAGCACCTTCATGGTCTCACCGCGCTCCATGAGGGCCAGCGCTTCTTTCACCTCGGCCAGCCCCATGTGGTGAGTCAGGAGCGCTCCCGGCTCGATCGCTTTGGATTCGAGGAGTTCCACCGCGCGTCGAATCATGGTCGGCGTGTGGTGGAAGGCCCCTACCAGCGTGAGCTCTTCGTAGTGAGCCCGGCGCGTGTCCACGCGTACGGAGCTACCCGGGGCGCAGCCCCCAAACAATACCACGGTGCCTCCCCGCCCCACCTCATCTATGGCTCGCTCCCATACCTCTGGCCGTCCGGTCGCGTCCACGGTGACGTCCGCCCCGCGGCCGCCGGTCAGCCCGCGCAGACTCCCGCCCGACTCCGCGACCGCCCGCCAGTCCACGCACTCGCCCAGGCCCATCTTCCTCACCCGCTCGAGACGCCAGCCGGTCTTGCCCACGATCACGACCCGGGCACCCCGCTGCCCGGCCGCCATGGCCAGGAGGCACCCCATCGGGCCGTGGCCGAAGATGAGCACGGTCATGCCGGCCTCCACACCGCCCCGCTCCACGCCGAGCAGGGCACAGGCCAGGGGCTCGGCGAACGCGGCGGTGAAGGTGGCGAGCGTCGGGCCGATCCGGACCACGTTGTGCGCGACCAGTCGCGGGGGCAGCGCGATGTGCTCGCCGTAGGCGCCGTTGACGAAGAGCAGATCCTCGCAGAGGTTGGGCCGTCCCGCCGAGCACAGGCGACACCGTCCACACGGCGCCGAGTTGGCGGCCACGACGCGGTCCCCTTCCTTGACGGACCTGGTCCCCCGGCCCACCTTGGTCACCACCCCGGCCAGCTCGTGGCCGAAGACGGTGGGCACATGCGGGATCATGACCGGGTGGCCGCGCCGCAGCGTCTTGACGTCGGTGCCGCAGGTGAGCGCCGCTTCGACCCGGACGACGAGGCCGCCCGGCTCGGGATCGGGAACGGGAATGTTCTCGAAGCGCAGGTCGCCGGGGCCGTAGTAGACTTGGGCGCGCATGTCAGGCGATCACGTAGACCTTCACGGCCTCGTGGCGGCGCATCAGCTCCACTCCCTCGTCGAGACGCTCGAGCGGCCGCCGGTGGCTGATCAGCCCGTCGACGCGGACGCGGCCCCCTGACAACAGCTCGAACGCTTCCGCCAGCTCGGCGGGCGAAGAGGAGTAGGTCGCGGTGATGGTCAGCTCGCGATGATACGACTCCCGGCACATGGACGGGCTACCGTGGCGGCAGTAGTGGCACTGAAAGCACGGCACGTGGTGGGCGACCACCAGGCGGTCGCCCGGCGCGAAGCGACGCAGGCCGGGCCCGACCGCGGTCACCTCGCCCACCACTTCGTGCCCGAGGACGTCGGGCGCGGCCGCGGCCGCGACGATCTTGACGATGTCGGAGCCGCAGAGCCCGCAGCCGTGCACGCGGAGCAGCAGCTCGCCGGGGCCCGGCCATGGCTCGGGCCACTCGCGCAGCTCGATGACGCCACCCGCGAGGACGGCGGCTTTCACGAGAAGATCACCGCGGGCGCCAGCGGGAAGCGAGCCAGCAGCGGAGCGCGATGGCCACTCGGCGGGCCGCCGGGAGAGCCACGCGGCCGCCGAAGACGTCGAAGCGCCGGGCCTCGATGGCGCGCAGCAGCGCGAAATAGGTGCGGCCCATGATCTCGGCGGCAAAGAGCCGGCGGGCGTCGGCGCCGGGCAGGGCCGCCCACGCGCGCTGGTAGTAGTCCCGGGCGCGCGCCGCCTCGAAGGCCATGAGCTGGACGAACCGGGGCGTGTAGCGACCCTGGGCCAGGTCATCCGCGGTGACGCCGAAGCGCCGCAGGTCGGCCTGCGGCAGGTACACGCGACCGACGCGGGCGTCGGCCTGGACATCGCGGAGAATATTGGTGATCTGTAGGGCGACGCCGAGGTTGACCGCGTACTCGCGCGCGCGCGGATCCGAGTAGCCGAAGATCTCGATGCAGCAGAGTCCGACCGCGGAGGCCACGCGGTAGCAATAGGGATAGAGCGCGTCGAAGGTCTCGTAGGTGGGATGGTCCATGTCCATCTCCACCCCCGCGATGATCTCCTCGAGGGCGGCGCGCGGGATCGGGAACCGGCGGACCGCCACCTGCAGCCGCTGGCCGGCCGGGTGCTCGGGCCGGCCCTCGTACACGCGGGCGATCTCCTCGCGCCAGCGCCCGAGCTCGGCGCGCTGGGTCGCGCGGTCCTGCCCCAGGTCCACCGCGTCGTCGACGATGCGGCAGAAGGCGTAGCAGGCGAAGATGGCCTCGCGCTGGGCGCGCGGCAGGCAGAGGAAGGCGTAGAAGAAGTTCGACCGGCTCTTGCGCGTGAGCCGGGCGACGAACTGGCCGGCGTTCATGCGTGCATTCCTCGGTTCACTTCTTCAAGCTCTTCATCTGCGGGGGCCCAGAAATGGCCCCCGCACTCCCCCAGTTCCGTGTGCGTTCGACGTAACCGTGTTCGGTGAACCAAGCAACCGCGTCGCTCAGGGCGGTCTCGGCGGGTGTCTGCGGCAACCCGAGCTCGCGGACCGCCTTGTCGGCGCTGAAGTACATGCGCTTGCGCGCCATGCGCACCGCGGTGAGGGGCACCGCCGGGGCCCGGCGGGTGAGGCGCGACACGCCCTCCATGCCGGCCGCGGCCAGCCACGCCACCGCGTAGGGTACGCGGAAGCGCGGCGCGGGAACGCCGGTCAGCGCGGACAGCGTGCGGAAGATCTCGAGCAGGGAGAGATTGCGGTGGCCGAGGATGTAACGCTCGCCCACTCGGCCCTTCTCGGCGGCCAGGATGTGGCCGCGGGCGACGTCGCGCACGTGCACCACGTTGAGGCCGGTGTCCACCGAGCCGATCATCTTGCCGTTGAGGAAATCCACGATCATCTGGCCGGTCGGCGTGGGCTTGACGTCCCAGGGCCCGATGGGCGCCGAGGGGTTGACGATGACGATCGGCGCCCCGCGCGCCGCCCACTCGTCGGCCACCCGCTCGGCCAGGAACTTCGAGGCCTTGTAGGCGCCGACCATGTCCGCGAGCACCACCGGCGTGGTCTCGTCGCCGGGGGTGCCGTCCTTCGGGATGCCGACGGCGCCCACCGTTGACGTATAGATGATGCGCTCGGCGCCCGCCTCGGCCGCCGCCGCCAGCAGCTGCCGGGTGCCGTCCACGTTGGCGCGATAGATCACCCGCAGATCCGGGGCCCAGAGCCGATAGTCCGCGGCCACGTGATAGACGTGGCGCGCCCCCCTCACCGCGGGTTGGAGCGAGGCGGCCTCGAGCAGGTCGCCCTCCACGATCTCGACCTTGCAGCCGTCGAGCGTGCGCCGGTCGCCGCCGGGCCGCGCCAGCACGCGCACGGTGTGGCCGTCACCGAGCAGCTCGCGCACGAGGTTCGCCCCCACGAAGCCGGTGCCGCCCGTCACGAGGATGTCCACGGATCGCCGGCTAGCCCGCGAACGCGGCGAGGAGGCGCGCGACCGCGGTGAGCGCGCGCCGCGTGGCCTGGCGCAAGGCCAGGGCCCGCGGCAGCACGTGCGGTCGGGTCACCGTGAGAGTCAGCGCACGCACGGTCGACAGCCGGCCGGCCGGCGTCACGAGGGCGATCAGCTCCGGCGGCAGGCTCTCACGGGCGGTGTCCGACACCCCGCGGACCACCAGGGTGGGACAGCCCGCTCCCGCCGCGTGCGCGAGGATCACCGAGGACTCCATGTCCACCGCGACCGCGCCGGTCGCGGCGAAGAGGGCCGACTTGGCGTCGACGGTGGCGACCACCTCGCTCGAGGTCGCCATCGTGCCGCGGCGCGCGACGGGGCCCAGGGCGGTGGCGCGGCTGTAGGCGGTCGGCGTCACGTTGAGGCGCTCCGCGGCGGGACCGAGCACGCTTTCGGGCAGGACGAGATCACCGGCCCGCAGATCCGGGGCGAGAGCCCCGCAGACGCCCGCCGAGATCACCAGCGGCCGCTCGAGACCGGTCAGCAGCGACGGCCAGCGCGAGGGCAAGAGGCCGGCCCGCAGGCCGACCGGGGCGAGGCGCAGGTCGCCGCGACCGAAAGCGAGAAAGGGCAGCGAGGTGAGCGCGGGCAGCTCGAGCTGGCGGGCGAGGGCCCGGGCCTCGAGCTCAGCCGCGGTGAGGATCAGGATCCGGAACACTCCGCGCCGCGGCCCGCTCGGCCTTCTCTCGCTCCTTGCGCTCGAGCCACGCCCTCCAGCTGTTCCCCGCCGCGGTGTCCTTGCCGGTGAACTTGACGTTGGCCAGCTCGGAGTACCGGAGCGCGAAGGGGCCGTCGCCGCTCTCGTCGAAGTACTCCAGGAAAGGCTCCGGCCCGTAGGTGTTGCGGTTGAAGATGTAGCCGACCACCTCGGTCCCGTCGGTCTTCACGATCGTCGTGTTGCCCCGGTAGTCGAAGGCGAACTCGACGACCTCCGCCAGCGTGAGGTACTGCCCGACGTCCGGCACCCAGCCTTCGAGACTCATGTTGTCCGCCCTACAGCTTGCCGGTCAGCGTGACCCCGACCGTCTCGGCGAAGCCCTTGAGGGAGCTGAAGGTGTAGTCGACCGCGGTGGCCTCGTACCCGCAGTGCACCATGCAGTCGCGGCACTTCTCGTTGCCGGACTTCTTGCCGTAGTTCTCCCAGGGAGTGGTGTCCATCAGCTCCTGGAAGGTGCGCGCGTACCCCTCCTGCAGGAGGTAGCACGGGCGCTGCCACCCGAACATGTTGTAGGTCGGGTTGCCCCACGGCGTGCACTCGAAGTCGTGCTTGCCCATGAGGAAGCGCAGGAAGAGCGGCGACTGGTTGAAGCGCCACCGCTTCTTCGGCTTCGAGAGCATGCGGGAGAACAGCTCGTGGGTGCGCGCCTCCCGCAGGAAGTGCTCCTGGTCGGGCGCCTTCGCGTAGCTGTAGCCCGGGGAGATCATTATGCCCTCGACGCCCAGGTTCATCATCTCGTCGAAGAACGCGCGCATCCGGAGCGGCGAGGCGCCGTCGAAGAGCGTGCTGTTGGTCGTCACCCGGAAGCCGCGCGCGACCGCCTCCTTGATCGCGGGCACCGCCTGGTCGTAGACGCCGTCGCGGCAGACCGCCTCGTCGTGCTCCTCCCGGAGCCCGTCCATGTGGACGCTGAACGAGAGGTACTTGGACGGCGTGAACAGATCGAGCTTCTCCTTGAGCAGGATGGCGTTGGTGCAGAGATAGACATACTTCTTCCGCTTCACCAGCTCGGCCACCAGCCGGTCGATCTCCGGGTACATCAGGGGCTCGCCGCCCGGGATGCTGACCATCGGGGCGCCGCACTCCTCCACCGCCGCGAGGCACTTCTCCAAGCTCAGGTTCTTGCGCAGGATCTGGGCCGGGTACTGGATCTTGCCGCAGCCGGCGCAGGCCAGGTTGCAGCGGAAGAGCGGCTCCAGCATCAGAACGAACGGGTAGCGCTTGCGCCCGGCCAGCTTCTGCCGCAGCACGTAGGTCGCCACCGTCCACATCTGAGACAGCGGAACGCTCATGATCGACGATCCTTTCGCCCGCTCAGGGCGTTGGTCCCTCGCCGCTGATCGCGGGGGCCGACAGGCGGTCGGCAGACCAGCGGCCGACCGTCACTCTGTTGACGTTATACAGTAACAGAAAGGCCATCAGGTGGACCACTATTCCCGCGGCGGCGATCAGCCACTCGCCGATCCACAGGGTGAGCGTCAGGTTCACCGCGAGGACGAGGTAGTAGAGGCCGATCCCCGGCCCGGGTGAGCCTAGCCGTGCTCGAGGCATCACCAGGACGGCCCCCCCGACGATGAGCCATCCCATCGTGAGCCACCCGAGGAAATTGGAGAGGGGCACCCCGAAGTAGAGGCCCCCGTCGGGGTAGGAGAAGATGTGGCCGAGGAACCATCGCGCGCCGCGCACGGCCAGCGGATCGATCACCACGTCCAGGAGCATCATGAGGGCGCCGGACACGAAGACCGCGCGCGCCCGCCCGGCGCGGGTCGAGGTCCACGCGGGCCCCAGGGCCCGGCGCGCCAGGCAGAACGAAGCGTAGGCGAGAAACGGGAACGACAGGGGGGAGAAGAACGGCACGTTCCCGACGAACAGCTCGGCGCCGCGGGTGGCGCCCGTGTACTGGTAGAGACCGAACGGAACGCCCACCCGCGTGGAGACGAGCTCCGCCGCCAGGGCCACGCCGCCACCCCAGAACAGGAACACGAGCGTCCGGGTGCGGCCGAGGTCCCGGGCCGCCGCCAGGAGGAAGATGGCCAGGAAGGCGAACACGTATGGACGCAGGGTGAAGGTGCCCGCGAGCTGACTCGCGACGGACCAGAGGGAGGCCGGCCCGAGGGTGATGGTCGCCACCCGTTCACCTTACGGAAGTCGTCGGTTTTTTTCAAGAACGGCGCCAAGATTGGGCGAGCCGTATGCTAGTATCTAGCGATGTTTTCGTCGCCGACACCAGACATTTGGCCGGCGCCGTTGCGTCCCGTCGCGGCGCTGGGGCGCGTGAGCCTCGAGGTGGTCGAGGCCCTCGGGCGCTTCGGTCTCTTTTTCGCGCAGGCGGTCAGGTACGCGGTCACGCCGCCGTTCAAGGTCGGGCGGCTGCTCGATCGGGTCCACTTCATCGGCTTCCGGTCGCTCACCATCGTGCTGCTGACCGGCGCCTTCACCGGCATGGTGCTCGGCCTGCAGATCTTCCTCACCCTGTCGCGCTTCGGGTCGGAGGCCTATCTCGGCCCCGCGGTGGCCCTGTCGCTGATACGGGAGCTGGGGCCGGTACTTTGCGCGGTGTTCGTGACCGGCCTGGCCGGTTCCGCCCTCACCGCCGAGATCGGCATCATGAAGATCACCGAGCAGATCGACGCGCTCCAGGTGATGGCCCTGAACCCGACGCGCTACCTGGTGGTGCCCGCGCTGGTGGCGGGAGTCATCACGTTCCCGCTGATGGTCTCCATCTTCGACGTCGTGGGCATTTTCGGCGGCTACCTGGTGGGCGTCGAGCTGCTGGGCCTCTCGCCCGGGACCTACTTCGGCGAGATGATGACCTTTGTGGACTGGTCCGATCTCATGACCGGGTACTGGAAGGCGCTCTCGTTCGGGCTCATCGTCCCGTGGGTGTGCACGTACAAGGGCTTCAACTGCGGACACGGGGCGGAAGGGGTGGCCCGCGCCACCACCCAGGCGGTGGTGCTGTCCTCCGTGCTGATCCTCGTGTGGGACTACTTCCTGGGGTCCGTGCTGCCGTGATCCGGGTGCGGGGCCTCCACAAGCGCTTCGGCGCCCAGCCGGTCCTGCGCGGCCTCGACCTCGACATCGCCACCGGCGAGATCATGGTGATCATCGGCCGCAGCGGCGGCGGCAAGTCGGTGCTGCTGAAGCACTTCATCGGCCTGCTCCGGCCCGACGCGGGGACGGTGGCGGTCGACGGCACCGAGATCACCCGGCTGCGCGGCCGCGAGCTGGACCACGTGCGCGAGCGCTACGGGGTCGTCTTCCAGGGCGGCGCCCTGTTCGACTCCATGTCCGTCTTCGACAACGTGGCCTTCCCTCTCCGAGAGAAAACCCGCTTGCGGACGGCCGAGATCCAGGGACGGGTGGACGAGAAGCTCGACCAGGTCGGGCTTGGCGGCATGGGCCACAAGAACCCCGCGGAGATCTCGGGCGGCATGCGCAAGCGGGTCGCCATCGCGCGGGCCCTGGTGACCGAGCCGGAGATCGTGTTCTTCGACGAGCCGACGACCGGCCTCGATCCGATCCTGGTGAACACCATCCATCATCTGGTCGTGGAACTGCACCGCAAGTTCCGCTTCACCGCGGTCATGGTGAGCCACGAGATTCCCGCGATCTTCGAGATCGCGGACCGGGTCGCCATGCTTCACGACGGCCGGATCGCCGAGGTCGGCCCGCCGGATGCGGTGCGCGCGTCCGCGAATCCGGTCGTCCAGCACTTCATCCGCGGGGAGGTCGAGGCGATACCCGCGGAGCCACGACGGTAGTCGGGAGACCAAGAATGAAGCGATCGGTACTGGATCTGGGCGTGGGCATCTTCGTGCTCATCGGCCTGGTCGCGCTCGGCTGGATGTCGGTCAAGCTCGGCCGCGTCGACTTCCTGGGTAGTCGGGGCTACGTGGTGAGCGCCGATTTCCCCACGGTGGGCGGCCTCAAGGTGGGCTCCACCATCGAGATCGCGGGCGTCGAGGTGGGACGGGTGGAGCGCATCCTGCTCCAGGACTACCAGGCCCGTGTGGTCATGGTGATCCAGCCTCAGGTGAAGCTCCAGGACGACTCCATCGCGTCCATCAAGACCAAGGGGCTGATCGGGGAGCGGTACGTCAGGATCAGCCCGGGCGGCTCCGAGAAGGTCATCCCGCCCAACGGGCGGATCCGCGAGGTCGAGCCGCCGGTAGACATCGAGGAGCTGCTGTCCAAGTACATCTTCGGCAAGGTGTAGCGTCTCCCCACCCGGAGGGAGGGGTTCGATGAACTGGCTTCGAACGGCGGTGGGGGTGCTCGCGGTGACAGGGCTCATGGCGGCGGGGGTGGCGCCCGTCGCGGCGGGGGTGCCGACCGACCAGCTCCGCGGCGCGGTGGAGCGCGTGCTCAAGACGCTGGACGATCCCGCGCTCAAGGGCGAGGGCAAGGTGGGGGAGCGGCGCGTGGCCGTCCGCAAGATCGCCAACGAGATCTTCGACTTCGGCGAGATCGCCAAGCGGTCGATGGCTCGGCACTGGCAGCCGCTCTCCGAGGCCCAGCGCAACGAGTTCGTGGGCCTCTTCGCCGACCTGCTCGAGCGCTCCTACATCTCCAAGATCGAGACGTACGGCGGCGAGAAGATCCAGTACACCTCCGAGCGCGCGGACGGCGAGTACGCGACCGTCTCGACCAGGATCATCACCAAGAACGGCACCGAGGTGCCGGTAGACTACCGCATGATCAAGCGGCCCGGGGATCGCTGGCTCGTCTACGACGTGAGCATCGAGGGCGTGAGCCTCGTCTCGAACTACCGCACCCAGTTCAACAAGATCATCCAGACCTCGTCCTACAACGAGCTGGTCTCCAAGCTGAAGAACAAGCAGGACGAGCTGCTCGCCGAGGACAAGGGCCAGAAGAAGAAGCTATGACATGGGCGGCGATCAGGTCGTGACCGGCGCCGCGCTCCCGAGCTCGAAGCGATGAAAGCGGTCATCCTCGCCGCCGGGGTGGCGCGGCGGCTCGCACCCCTCACCGATCACACGCACAAGTGCCTCTTGCCGGTGGGCGGTCGCTCCCTCCTCGACCGGATGCTCGACAGCCTCGCGGCGAGCGGGGTGGACGAATCGGTGCTGGTGGTCGGCCACTGCCAGGATCGGGTGCGGCGGGCCGCGGGTACCGCGCGCGGAGCGATGTGGATCGGCTACGTCGAGAATCCCGACTACCAGAAGGGCTCCATCCTGTCGCTGTGGCGGGCGCGGGACACGCTGCTCCGCGACAGCACCCTCGTGATGGACGCCGACGTCCTCTTCCCCGATCGCTTCCTGCGCGGGCTGATCGACGCGCCCGCACCCAGCGCGCTCCTGCTCGACCGGGGCTTTCAGGACACCGGCGAGGAAGTGAAGCTCTACGCGGTGGGTGAGCGCGTCATCGCGCTCGGCAAGAAGTTCGTACCGGAGGCCTGGGAGGTGGTCGGCGAAGGCATCGGCTTCTTCAAGTGCAGCCGGGCGCACGCCCGCGAGTACATCGACCTCCTCGAGGCCTCCATCCAGGAGACGGGCGGGGTCAACGAGTACGAGGACGCGCTCCACCGTCTGCTCGCGCGCGTGGAGGTGGGCTGGGTGGACGTGACGGGCCTGCCGTGGACCGAGGTGGACTTCGCGGAAGATCTGCGGCGGGCCGAGACGCAGATCCTCCCCAAGATCGAGAGTCTCGGGCGCTGATGTGGTCCGCGCCCTTCTCTATCTTCCCGACGAGGCCGCGCACCGGTTAGCCGGCGCGCCCGTCTCCGGGCGCACCCTGGCCGTGCGGGCCATGGTGGCGGCCTTCCGCGCCGGCGCCGCGTGGATCGCGGTGCCGGCGACGCTCCGCGACGAGGCGGTGGAGCGGGCGCTGCGCGGGATGCCCGCGCTCGCGGCGGCGGTGCGCTGGCTCGTCCCGGGGGCGGAGGCGCCCGACGACGCGGCCCCGTGGCTGCTCCTCCCCGCCTCCGCGCTGATCCACGTCAGCGCGCTCCGCGGACTCCTGTCGGGACCGGCGCCCCCGGGCACGGTGCTCGCGCCGTCGGCCGCCGGAGCGACGCCGGTGGCGGTGGCCGATGCCGCGCTCGTCACCGCGCTGTGGAAGGACCTGGCCGCCGGCCGGCCGGTGGGCTCCGAGCTGGCCCGGCGACTGGGCGAGGCGGGCGCGCTGGCCCGCGAGGCGACCGGACCCTACTGCGCGGTGCGGGGCGAGTCGGATCTGATCCGTGCCGAGGAGGCGCTCCAGGCCACCCTGGGCATCACGGCGGACTCGGGCGTGGACCGGTATCTGCACCGGCGATGCTCCCGCTGGCTCACCCGCCTGCTCGTGCGGACCCGGGTGACGCCGAACCAGGTGAGCCTGTCGAGCCTGGCCATCGGGCTCGGCGCGGTCTGGTGCTTCTGGCAGGCGACGCCGGCGAGCGCCTTCTGGGGGGTGATCGTCTACGCCATCGCCTGCATCGTGGATCACTCCGACGGTGAGATCGCGCGCCTCACCTTCCAGGAATCGCGATTCGGCGCCAATCTCGACTGGACGATCGACACGATCATCCACGCGGGCGTGGTGCTCGGCATCGGTGTCACCGCGGGCGGCTCGGTCATGGCCGCGCTGGGGGTGCTGGGTGCGGCCGGGGTGACCCTGAGCGCGCTGTTCGCCCGGCAGCTGCCGAGCGAGATCGAGGTCGGGGCCACCGTGGGCGGCGTGCTCCGGAACATCGCCAACCGAGACCTGTTCTATCTGCTGCTGCTCACGGCGGCCACGCTACGCTGGCTCGCCCCGTCGCTCGTGGGCGCGGTGACGGTGCTGGTGGCGGCGGGCTCGCAGGTCTACTGGATGGGCTGCGTCGCGGGCATCCGGCGGATGCGTGGCGGGCCGGCCGCGTTGAGTCGCCCCCTTCGATGAGCTAGCCCAACTTCCGCAGTTGAGTAGGCGCGCGGTGCGGCCCAGGGGGCCGCGCCGCGCGCATCTCTCGCCGCCGTCGGCAGCCCAGTCCCGAACTGGGCGTGTAGTGGCGACCAAGTTC
>Ga0187893_10001101_pt1 | contig 67519 bp, 62 predicted proteins | sample MA1701074metaG_FD_139574 | JGI IMG/M metagenome (GOLD analysis project Ga0187893, IMG submission 139574) | White microbial mat communities from a basaltic lava cave in the Kipuka Kanohina Cave System on the Island of Hawaii, USA - MA170107-4 metaG ...
CGAAGCCTTCCTTCTCGAGCTCGAAGGCGGCGTAGTCCACGGGACAGTCCACCTTGCGGTGCGCCTCGCGGTTGATGAGCGCCACCACCTTGAGCGAGCGCGGATGCCACGTCTCCTGGATGTGCCCGGTGATGAACGAGAGCGTGATTCCGGTATCGACGACTCCCTGGATCAGGAGCACGTCCCGGCCGCGGAAATCGGTTGCGCTTCCGAACGCGATGTCGACGCGCCGGGCGTCCGAGGTCCCCACCTTGAGGAAGTCGCAGGTGAGCGGGAGATCGATGGTCCGGATGAGATCCGCCATGAACACCATCGAGTTGGGAAGGATGCCCACGCAGGCCAGGCTGCCCGCGGGAAAATCCTGGGTGATCCGCCGGCCGAGCTCCTTCACCCGGGTGCGGATCTCCTCCTCGGTGAACAGCACGCGGAGACCGTCGCCCCTGCTCACGGTTTCACCCACTCGAAGGCGAGCCTCGGCGCGCCGGACGAGACCCGCGACGTCTCGGAAACTCCGTGTCCAATCACCCAGAGGATCTCCTCTCCCGAATCGCCCCGCACCAGGAGCGGGACCCGGGGCCTCAACTCCCGGGAAACCTTCCTCTCCATAAGATAGCGCGAGAGCGGCTTCGATCCGGGCGCTCCCAGAGGGTGGAACCGATCCCCGGGCCTCGGCCCTCTCACCTTGAGCTCCGGCACCGGTCCTTCGAATCCCACGACGACCGCGTCTCCATTCGCCCCCTCCGGCTCCCGGCTCCCTTCCGCAATCCGCGCGGAGAGGGTGCCGGAGCACTCTGGAATCCGGACCTCGGTTGGAATCGACAAACGATACTCGAACCCATTATAGCCGCGCTCGCGCGGTTTCGGCGCTTGGGCGCGCAGGCGCAGCTCGCGGAAGGAGATCTCGACGAGGAGCCCCGGGAGGTGCAGCTCGCGGCCGCTCTGAGCTCCCTCGGAGAGGGCGAGGACGTCCTCGATGTGACGGTGGGAGACGTTCTGAAGCCCGCGGATTCTCTCGATGGCTGCCCGCACCAGCCGCCGCCGCAGAGCGAGTGGGCGCGCGGAAAGACCGTTGCGATCGAGTCGGATTTCCTCGGGTGAGGCGAGGGCCACGGCGGCGAAGGCCTCTCGCGTCGCCTCCTCCATCCACTCCTCCTCGTCGCGGAGGAGGGAGGCGCTCCGGGCAAGCGACTCGGCGAGCCGCGGGTTGTAGGCCGACGAAAGGCGCGGAAGCTCTTCGTGGCGAATCCGGTTCCGCGTGAAGCGGGGATCGAGGTTCGACGCGTCGCTGCGGAAGCTCCTCCCCCGCCCGTCGAGGTAGCTTTCGATCTCGCCGCGGCGCACTTCGATCAGCGGGCGGATGAGCGTGCCGTCCTTCACGGGGTGGATGGCGCCGAGCCCCCGCGCCCCCGAGCCTCGCAGGAGGCGCAGGAGAAACGTCTCCGCCTGATCGTCGAGGGTATGGCCGAGAGCGATCCTCCGGGCGCCGAATCGCACTCGTTCGGCTTCGAGGAACTCGTACCGCGCCCGCCGGCCCTCGTCTTCGATCGAGCGCTTGCTCCGGCGCGCATTCGCGGCGACATCGACGCGACTCGCCGCGAAGGGCAGGGAGTTCTCTTCCGCGAGGGCGCGGCAGAAACGTTCGTCCTCCTCCGCTTCAGCGCGCAGGCCGTGGTTCAAGTGGGCGAGGACGAGCTCGATCCCGAGGCGGGGTTTCAGCTCGAGCAGAATCTCGGTGAGGGCGACCGAATCCGCCCCGCCCGAAAGGCCGACGACCACGCGGTCGCCGGGATCGAGCATCCGGTAACGCGAGAGGGTACGAATGACCTTCGAAGACAACATCGGTCGAGGACACCACTCCTTCGGCGCAAAATCGGACCGCAGCCTGCGGGATGAAAACTCTGGCGCTCGCTTGGAATTCCGTCTAAGTGTATCATCATAGAAGAGTTTCGAGAAAGCCGCAAACCATGGACAACAAGTGCTGGCGCTGCGAAGCGACCGAGCCCGAGCGCACCATCAAGAAATGCGTGATCTGCTTCAAGTACTACTGCAACGAATGCGAGGCCAACCGGAACGGGCGCACGTTCTGCTCGAAGCAGTGCGGAGATTTCTTCTTCTTCGGCGACGAAGAGTGACGGGGGAAACCCGGAACCCTTGAAAGTCGGCGTCATCGGGGCCGGAGCCTGGGGCACCGCCCTCGCGAAGCTCCTGGCCGAGAAGGGGCTCGATGTCACCCTGTGGTGCCGCGAAGATGACGTTCGTCGCGGAATCGAGGAGCGCCACGAGAACGGCCGATTCCTCCCCGGGATCTCCCTTCCCCCGAGCCTGAAGGCGAGCGGGAAGCTCGACGAAGCCGCGCGGGGAGCGAGAATTCTCCTCCTGGCCGTCCCCTCGGCATACATGCGCTCCGTCCTTTCGGAGCTCGCGCCGATGGCCCGCGGCATCGCAACCGTGGTGAGCGCGACCAAAGGCCTCGAGGAGACGACCCACTTCCGCATGAGCGAGGTGGTAGCGCAGACCCTCGGAGGCATCAAAGCCGTCGCCCTCTCCGGGCCGACGTTCGCCCGGGAGGTCGCACTCTACGAGCCGACGGCGCTCGTCGCGGCGAGCGCCGACCTCGACGAAGCGAAGGAGGTCCAGAGCCGATTTTCGACGCCCACCTTCCGCGTCTACACCAACGACGACGTGCTCGGTGTCGAGCTCGGAGGGGCGCTCAAGAACGTGATCGCGCTCGCGGCCGGGGTCGCGACGGGCCTCGGCCTCGGGCACAATCCGAGAGCGGCGCTCATGACCCGGGGGCTCTCCGAGATCGCGCGTCTGGTTACGGCGATGGGAGGGCGGCGCGACACGCTCTTCGGCCTTGCCGGCATGGGGGACCTGGTGCTCACCTGCACCGGGCATCTCTCCCGCAATCGGCAGGTCGGGATCGAGCTCGGAAAGGGCCGCTCGCTCGAGGAAATCCTGTCCGGCATGGAGCAGGTCGCCGAAGGCGTGCGGACCACGCACGCGGCGGTGGCGCTCTCGAAGGAGCACGGCGTCGAGATGCCGATCGTGCTTCAGATGGAGCGCCTCCTTCGGGGCGAGACGACGGCCGAGGACGTCATGCGCGAGCTGATGACACGTCCCCTGAAGGCGGAATGAGCCCCCGTCCTTTAGAAGTATTCCAGGATCTGGTAGGTCGTCGTGCGCTGCGCGGGGCGGAAGCCGGCCTCCCGGATGATGGTCTTGATCTCGTCCGTCGTCGTCTGGTTCACGAATCCCGTCGCCGCATGGACGTTCTCCTCGAAGAGCGTTCCCCCGAAATCGTCCGCGCCCCAGTGAAGCGCGACCTGGCCCGTTTTCTTGCCCTCCGAAAACCACGAAGCCTGGACGTGCTCGAAGTTGTCGAGGTAGAGGCGTGAGGCGGCGAGGACGCGGAGGTATCGGTTGGGACCGGCGTAGTGGGGGAACTTCTTCTCGAGAGGGGTGTTCCCTGGCTTGAAGCTCCAGGGGACGAACGCGGTGAACCCCGAAAACTCGTCCTGGAGAGCGCGGATCGCGTCGAGGTGCTCGACGACGTCCTCCTCCGTCTCCACGTGGCCGTACATCATCGTCGCCGTCGATCGGAACCCGAGAGCGTGGGCCTCTCGGTGGACCTCGAGCCAGCTCGCGGCGAGACCCTTCTTGTGGGAGATCTTGCGGCGCACGCGCTCGGACAGAATCTCCGCCCCTCCGCCGGGAAGAGTGTTCTGCCCCGCTTCCTTGAGCCGCATCAGGACCTCCCGCACCGGAAGGCCCGACACCTGCGACATCCCCTCGACCTCCACCGCCGACCAGAAATGGGGCGTGACGTCCGGGAACTTCTCCTTCACCGCCCGGACCATGTCGACGTAGTACTCGAAGGGGAGGTCGGGGTTGACCCCGCCCTGCATGAGAACGGTCGTGACGCCACGCTCGACCGCGCGCTCGATCTTCTCCATCATCTCGGCGATGGAGTGGGTATAGGCCTCCTCGTGGCCCGGAGGCCGATAGAACGCGCAGAACGTGCAGTCGACGTTGCAGACGTTGGTGTAGTTCGGGTTGGTGTCGATGACGAAGGTGACCACCGGATCCGGGAAGCGCCGCCTCCGGGCCTCCATCGCGAGCTGGCCAAGATCGAGTAGGGGCGCGTCCCGGAGAAGAAAGAGCCCGTCTTCGCGGTCGAGCCGTTTCTCGCTCCGGACCTTCTCCCGAACGGCGTCCCACCTCTCGGCGATCGCAGTCGAGGTCACATCGGCCTCAGCAGGTTGCGCTCGACGACCCGGCGCCGGAACTCCTCGAGCCCCCGCATCTCCTCCGGGCCGAGGCGATAGTGAAAATTCCGCAGGTAGGAGGCGAGCTCCTCCGCGCGGCCGAGCTCTCCCGCGAACTCGAGGGCGATCTCGTCGACCTGGGACATGCCGACCTCGAACGAGCGGGACAGGAGCTCGGAGAAACGCTCCTTCACGTTCTCCGGAAGGGACCGGCGGATGGCCCAGAGGGCGAACACGAACGGAAGCCCCGTCCAAGCCCACCACTCGGAAGCGAGGTCGTAGCGGTGGGGGAAGCCGGGGGTGGGCCTGTGATTCTGACTCAGCGCCTCGTTTCCGATGACGAGAAACGCGTCGGCCTCCGTCCTCGCGCCGCGCACGTAGGCGCGAGGGCGCACCCGGTAGCGGTCCTCGAGGATGAGCCTGAGCAGACGCGCGGAGGTCGAAGTCTCCTCGGTGACCCCGACGAGAGCGCCCTGCAAGTCCTCGATTCTCCGCGTGCTCGCGAGAAGAATGCTCCGCACCTCTTCGCGATTCGCGACCCCGAGGCCGGAAACGGGCTCGTACCTCTCGGCGTTGACGAGGTAATCGGCGGTCGCGAGGATCCCCGCGTCGATCTCCCCGCGCGATGCCATGAGGCCGAGCTCGCGCGGCGGGGTGGGAATGAGCCGGTGCGCTCCGAGCAGGAGGGGGTAGAAGGGCTGGCTGTTCAGGTACGAGATCTGGCCCACGACGAGACGCATGGAGTCAGTCGTAGGCGCGCACGACGTTGTAGAGAGCGTCGCGCTCGACCGGGCGCTTTCCCGCCTCCCGGATCATCTCGACGAGCTTCTCCCGCGCGAGGCCGACGGCGCTCTTCGCCTGGGCGTAGTGGGCGATCCTCTCCTCGCCGATGGTGCCGTCGAGATCGCTCGCCCCGAAGTTGAGGGCGACGGATGCCGTCTCTTCGCCGAGCATCACCCAGTACGACTTGATGTGGGGGAAGTTGTCGAGGAGCAGACGCGCCGCCGCGACCGTGCGCAGGTCCTCGAGCGCGGAGGCCTGGCGCTCGGCGAGGCCGGTGTTTCCGGGTTGTAGCGCGAGAGGAATGAAGGAGAGGAACCCCGGAGTCTCGTCCTGCGCCTCCCGGAGCCGCAGCATGTGCGCGATGCGCTCTTCGTACGTCTCGATGTGCCCGTACAGAAGGGTCGCGTTCGAGCGAATTCCCATCTCGTGGGCGATGCGGTGGATCTCGAGCCACCGATCGGCGCCCATCTTGTGCTTGAACGTCGCCTCCCGGACCCGCTCCGAGAAGACTTCCGCCCCGCCCCCCGGCAGGGATTGAAGCCCGGCGCCGCGGAGCCGCTCGAGCACGTCCCTCACTTCCATCTTCGCGATGCGGGCGAACCAGTCGATCTCGACGGCGGTCCAGGCCTTGATCTGGATCGTGGGGAACCGCTCGCGGATCGCTTCCATGATTCCCACGTACTGCTCGAACTTCCACTTCGGGTGGAGACCGCCCACGATGTGAACCTCGGTAAGCTCGGGACTCAGCTTTCCCAGAATCTCCTCGACCGTCATCTCGTAGGCGTGGGCGTCGCCCGGTCTCGCGGCGAAATCGCAGAACACGCAGTCCAGGACGCAGAGGTTCGTGGGATTGATCTGCCGGTTCATGACGAAGTACACGTCGTCCCCGGAGAGGCGTCGTTTCACGGAGTCCGCCATCTTGCCGACCGCGGTCAAATCCCAGCTCTTCAGGATGGCGAGGCCGTCGTCGAAGCCGAGCCGTTTCCCGCCGCGGATCTTGTCCCAGACGGGGAAGAGGGCGCCGTCGTGAAAAACGATGTCTTCGAGGGCTAGCGGCATGGTCTCGAGCGAGATTCTTGCACAGGGAGCCCGCGCCCGCCAGCTCAGGAGATCTCTTTCGACCGCCAGCCGCCCGCGACCGGGATGCCGAGGATCGGCAGCACTTTGTCGATGAAGCCGTTCACCACGTCGTCCATGGATTCGGGGTTCTTGTACCAGGGAGGGGAAACGGGCATCACGACCGCCCCTTCGCGCGAGAGCTTCAGGGCGTTTTCGAGCGCGATGGACGAGAGCGGGGTCTCGCGAATGCCGAGGACGAGGCGCATCCTTTCCTTCAGCGCCACCTGCGCCGCGCGGGTCACGAGCGTGTCGCCGATCCCGCTCGCGATCTTCCCCAGCGTCGACACGCTGCAGGGAAGGAGGACGAGGCCGTCGTGCCGGTTGGAGCCGGAGGAGAAGGGAGCCGCGAGGTCGTCGTCGCGGAAGACGGCCTTCACGTAGGGCGCGAGATCGTCGACGGTGAGGCCGAGCTCGTGATCGAGGACGCGCCGGCCCCACTCGGAGACGATGAGGAACTTCTCGCCCGGACAGCGCTCGAGGAACCGCACTCCGAAGATGACCCCGGAGGACCCCGTGATCGCGACGAGGTAGCGCATCAGTAGAGGCCGAGGGCGACGAATCCCAGGACGACGAATCCCAGGGCGGCGTTCACCCGGAAGAACGCAAGGTCGACGTCGCTCGCCCTCCTGTGCTCGAAGGCGAGGAGCGCGCCGATGAGAACGAGCAGGAGCCCGGCCAGGGGCCCGGTCAAGGCTTTCCAGTAGAGCAGTCCCAGGAGCAGGAACGCGGCGATGTGAAAGGAAGCCGAGACCCGGAGCGCTCCTTCGCGGCCGAGCCGGGAGGGGAGGGAGTGGAGCCCCTCCGAACGGTCGAAATCCTGGTCGAGAGTCGCGTAGATGATGTCGAACCCGGCAACCCAGAAGAGCGTGAAAAGACACAGGAGCAAGGCGTTACCGAAATCGCGGAAGTCCAGCTGCACGGCGTACCAGGCGCCGAGCGGCCCCATGGCGAGAGCGGCCCCCACACCGAGGTGCGCCCACATGGTGAAACGCTTGAGGAGTGGGTAGATAAGGAAGATCGCGAGCGGGATCGGCGCCAAGGCAAGGCAGCGGGGCGAGATCCCATAGGCAGACCCGAAAAACAGGACGATCCCGGCCCCGGTGACCCCCCAGGCTTCCGCCTCCGTCATCGCCCCCGACGGCATCTCCCGATTCGCCGTGCGCGGGTTCTTCCGGTCGATGTGACGGTCCAGAATGCGGTTCAATCCCAGCGCCGCCGTGCGCGCTCCGGTGCCCGCGGCGAGGATGAGAAGGAGCGTTCGAAGGGACAGGTCTCCCCGGGCGAGGAGCGCTCCACTCAAGAGGAGTGGGAAAGAGAAGAGAGTATGCTCGATCTTGACGAACCGGCTGTACGTGAGGACTCGCTTCATGGCCTCTCGTTCTTCACGGCGAACAATAAAACACCTTTGACAGCCTGAAGCAATGCCGACTAGAATCCCCGGCCGAACCGCTTCGATGAGGTGCATCTCCGAAAGACTCTCACAGGTCGACGGTTCAGATCGAGACGCCGCACCCGAGGTGAGTTTCGACGTTGACAAGGGTTCAATGCTATTCTCGACCCCGGGTCAGTGGAAGTCGGCGAGCAGGCACCGAGACGAAGACAATCCGGCGCTCGATGGAGGTAGAGAGCTCAAATGAAGAAGAAGAAAAAGAAGACCACGAAGAAGAAAGCAGCCAAGAAAAAGGCCGCGAAGCGCAAGGTGAGAAAGGCCGTCAAGAAGGCAAAGAAGAAGGTCGCCAAGAAGAAGAAGGCGGCGGCCAAGTCGGCCAAGAGGCCTGCGAAGAAAGCCAAGCCGGCCGCGCCGAAGAAGGCCGCGCCTGCCGCGAAACCGGCGGCTCCGGTCACTCCGGCGACCCCGCCGTGGGAGCCCGCGGGTGGCGCCGGCGGGGCCTGGGGTTCCGAGGCGCCTTCCGAGGGCGGCTTCGACGAGCCCGAAGGCGGACTCGGCGACGACAACGACGACGATTTCGGCGAGTCGGTTTATTAGGTTTCTTCGAAAGGCCCGGCGCTGACACCTTCGCCTTTCGACTTCAGCGGGGAGCGTCTCGCGCGGACCGCCGAGGCGCTCCCGCTTCCGTCGGAAGCCCCTATTCGTCCAGGCGGAAGCGACCGCCCTCGGCGAAATGCTTCATGTCGCACTGAGGGCAGCTCACGAACTCGCGGCCTGCCGCGCGCTCGATCATTCCGGACGCGTCGTCCGCCTCGATCGGTGTCCCGCAGGTGCAGTAGAGCACCCCTTCCTCGAGGAAGATGTCGTCTTCGACTTCCAGCTCGTCGCTCATGGGTTGAGCTCCTCTAGTTTTTCGATAACGGTGTGGGAAATCGTGAAGATTATATCACTGTCGTGCTAGGATGACGTGCCTCGCCGGCACGATTCCGTGGGGCACGAGCGCCGTGGTGAATGCGGCTCCGGCGAGCCCAATCAATCAAAAGCGGTAGGAAGAATGGAACGAAAGACAGCCCTCATCCTGTTAGCTCTCCTCGCTCTCGTTGCGCTCGGCTCCTGCGGAAGCACGGACGTCGGCGTCACCGGCGACGAGATCCTGATCGGCACCTGGGCCCCCCTCACCGGTCCCGCGAGCAACCTTTCCACCATCGCGAAGGCGATGGAGGCGTATTTCCGATACGTCAACGAGGAGGAGGGGGGAGTTCACGGCAGGAAACTTCGCCTCATCGTGAAGGACGACGCTTACGACCCGGCGAAGACGCCCGAGGTCGCGAAGGAGCTCGTGGACGGCGAGCGGGTGTTCGCGCTCCTCGGCGGAAACGGCACCGCGAACTGCCTCGCGGTCAAGGACTATATCGCGCTGAAGCTCATTCCCTGGGTCAACCCGGGGTCGGGCGCCCGCGCCCTGACGTCGCCGATGAACGCCTATGTGTTCTCGACCCTCCCCTCCTACGTAACGGAGGGACGGGTGCTCGCGAAGTACGCCGCCGAGAACCTCCCCGCCACCAAGTACGGCCTCCTCTATCAGGACGACGCCTTCGGTCGCGAAGGGCAGGAAGGGCTGCGCCTTGGATTGCGCAATACCCAGAAGGAGATCGCAGTCGCCCAGAATTACAAGGTCGGCGCCACCGACCTCTCCGCGGCCGCCCAGAAGTTCAAGGACGAAGGGGTCGACCTCATCTTCGTCTGGACCATCGTCGAAGGCGCGTCCTCCCTGGTGAAAGCCATCGGGGCCATCGAAGGCTACAAGCCCCAGCTCGTCGCGAGCCAGATCCTCTCCGACCCCGTGATGTTCGACCTCGCCGGCGCCGGCTGGGAAGGGGCGATCGTCGCCTCGAGCGTCCCCGAGCCCGACTCCGGGGAGCCAGGAGTAGTTCGGGCCCGGCCGATCATCGAGAGGTACGGCGAGGGAATCCAGTACGGCACCTACGCGCTCTGGGGCCTCTCCCGCGCCGAAGTGCTCGTCGAGGGCCTGAAGCGCGCGGGCGAGGATCTGACGCGGCTCAAGCTCCTCCAGTCGCTCGAGACCATCAAGGACTGGGGCGACAACTTCCTCTCCCACCCCATCAGCTTCGACAAGGAGAACCACCTCGGCTTGAATGCCGTGAAGGTGAGCAAGGCGGAAGGCGGCAGGTTGGTGCATCTCTCGGATTGGATGGAGCCTTAGGAGGCTTCGACTCCGACAATCGAGAGCAAGGGATGAGCGGGCCGTCCGGGGGGTTCCCCGATCTCAGGATCGTTCCGGTGAGCGACCTCCTCCTGCACGAGAAGGTCGACCTCGAGCGGGTCACCCGTCTCATCGACCGGCTCTCGGCCGACGGGGTCCTGAGGAACCCACCGGTCGTCGCGAGTCTTCCGGGAAGCGACCGGTTCCTCCTCCTCGATGGAGCCAACCGGGTCTCCGCCATCCGCAACCTCGACATCCCCCACCTCATCGTGCAGGTCGAGCCCTTCGACAACCCCAAGCTCGAAGTGCGGCACTGGAATCACGTGGTCCGCGACATCGAGGCCCGGGAGCTCCTGAAGAAAGCTCGAGAGCTTCTCGGGGTGGAAGTGAAGGAGAGGAGTCCCGAGGGCGAGGGATTTCTCGCGAGCGTCATCACAGGAGAGAACGAGTCGATTCAACTTTTCGATCGCGGAAGCCTCGCCTCCCGCGTCGAGCACCTTCATATCCTCGTCGACGTCTACTACCGGGGGGAGGCGCGCCTCGATCGGGTGAACCACGCGGACGTCGGCGCTCTCAAGGAGCACCATCCCCATTTCGGCGCTCTCGTGTCGTTCCCTGATTTCACCAAGTCCGACGTGCGCGCGGTCGCGGAGGGAGGCCATCTGCTTCCGTCGGGCGTCACCCGCATCCTCGTTCCCCGCCGCGTCCTCGGGTTCAACCTGCGGCTCGCGCTCCTGAAGTCGAACCTCCCGCTCGAGGAGAAGAGACGCTGGCTCGCGGAGGAGATACACCACAAGGTCGCCGAGCACAAGGTGCGCTACTACCAGGAGCCGACGTTCGTCTTCGACGACTGACCTGACCCTCATGAAGGACGCCAAAACCGCGCTCTCGGACCTTGCCTCGGCGCAGTGGCGGCTCGCGCTCGCGCTCACGGCGGCGATGATGGTGGTCTACTTCGGATTCATCCTGCTGGTGGCCTTCGCGAAGCCCCTTCTCGGGACCATCCTCGTGCCGGGACTGAGCCTCGGGACTCTTCTGGGCGCGCTCACCATCGTCTCCGCCTGGGTGTTCATCTGGATCTACGTCCGCTGGGCCAACGATCGCTACGATCGGACCGTGACCTCCCTGCGAGGAAAGAGCTGATGGGTGTAGCCGACCCCGTCGCGATCGGGTTTTTCTTCGCGTTCATCGCCCTCACTCTCGGCATCACCTACTGGGCGGCGAGGAAGACCCGGACCGCGGAGCACTTCTACGCCGCCGGGCGGAGCGTCACCGGGCTCCAGAACGGCCTGGCCCTCGCCGGCGACTACATGAGCGCCGCGAGCTTTCTCGGAATCGCAGGCCTCGTCGCGCTCTCGGGGTTCGACGGCCTCATCTACTCGATCGGATTTCTCGTGGGCTGGCCGATCGTGATGTTCCTCATCGCGGAGCCCCTGCGGAACCTGGGGCGGTACACCTTCGCAGACGTCGTGGCCTACCGGCTCTCGCAGCGTCCGGTGCGCATCGCCGCGGCATTCGGAACCCTTTCCGTCGTCGCGTTCTACCTCATCGCCCAGATGGTGGGCGCGGGCAACCTGATCCGTCTCATGTTCGGCCTCTCCTACGAGCTCGCGGTCGCGATCGTCGGTAGCGTCATGCTCCTCTATGTGCTCTTCGGAGGCATGATCGCGACCACGTGGGTTCAGATCGTGAAGGCCGTGCTCCTGCTGGGAGGCGCGTTTCTTCTCGCGCTCCTCGTGCTCCTGCGGTTTTCGCTCAACCCGTTGAAGCTCTTCGCCGCCGCCGCCGAGCGCTACGGGGACGCCGTCCTCGCTCCCGGACAGCTCGTCTCCAACCCCATCGACGCCATCTCCCTCGGCCTCGCCCTGATGCTCGGAACCGCGGGGCTCCCGCACATCCTCATGCGCTTCTACACCGTGCCCGACGCGCGGACGGCGCGGACCTCCGTCACCTACGCCACCGCGTTCATCGGGTTCTTCTACCTCCTCACGTTCGTTCTCGGCTTCGGGGCGATGGTGCTGGTGGGGCAGGACGCCGTGCGCGCGGCGGACTCCGGCGGAAACATGGCGGCGCCGCTCCTCGCGGCCGCGGTCGGAGGGCGGGGCTTTCTCGGCTTCATCTCAGCCGTCGCCTTCGCGACCATTCTCGCGGTGGTCGCGGGCCTCACCCTCTCGGGAGCGGCTGCGCTCTCGCACGATCTCTGGGTGAGCGTGGTGCGCAAGGGGGATGTGCCCGAGCGCGAGCAGTTGCTCGTCGCCCGGCTCGCGACCATCCTTCTCGGCGTCCTCGCCATCGTCCTCGGCGTCGTGTTCAAAGGGCAGAACGTGGCCTACATGGTGGGCCTCGCCTTCGCCATCGCCGCGAGCGCAAACTTCCCCGCACTCGTTCTCTCCGTCTTCTGGCGTCCGTTCACCACCAGGGGCGCCCAGGCGAGCATGATCGCCGGAACGCTCTCGGCTCTCGTCTTGATCTACCTCTCACCTACCATCCAAGTGAGCGTCCTGGGCCGCGAGGAAGCGTGGTTTCCTCTCCGGAACCCCGGGCTCGTGACCATTCCGCTCGCGTTCCTCGTGGGGATCGCGGTCTCGCTCCTCGCGCCCGAGAGGAGCGCCGACGAGGCTTTCGGAGGCCTCCAGCGCCGGCTTCATCTGGGCGCGGATTAGCGGGAAATTTGGGGTCATGCTAGGATTTTCGCCATGTCCGGACATTCGAAGTGGCATTCGATCAAGCACAAGAAGGCCGCGATCGACTCCAAGCGCGGCAAGGCCTTCACCCAGATCATCAAGGAGATCACCGTAGCCGCCCGCACCGGCGGCGGTGATCCCGCGTTCAACCCCCGCCTGCGCCTCGCCGTCGACAAGGCCAAAGCGGAGAACATGCCGAAAGACAACATCGAGCGCGCGATCAAGAAGGGGACGGGGGAGCTCGAGGGGTTCAACCTCGAGGAAGTGGCGTACGAGGGCTACGGCCCTGGAGGAGTCGCGGTCTACATCGAGGCGACCACCGACAACCGCAACCGTACCGTGGGCGAAGTGCGGCACCTGTTCTCGAAGTACGGGGGAAACCTCGGGGAAACGGGCTCCGTCGGGTGGATGTTCCACAAGAAGGGCTACATCGTCGTCGAGCGCAAGGACGCTCCCGAGGAGACGCTCCTCGAGATCGTTCTCGAGGCGGGGGGCGAGGACGTCAGGGAAGACGAGAGCAACTGGGAGATCTACACTCCGCCCGAGGCGTTCGAAGCCGCGCGGAACGCGATCAAGGCCAGGGGGATTCCGATCGCGGCCGAGGAGCTGGGAATGATCCCTCAGACCAGCGTGAAGCTCGAGGGAAAGCAGGCGCAGCAGATGCTGAAGCTCATGGAAGCTCTCGAAGAGCACGACGACCTGACCCACGTCTGGGCGAACTTCGACATCGAGGAAAAAGAGATCGAAGCGGCGATGTCGAAGTGATCTCGTGCGAATCCTCGGGATCGACCCCGGCTCTCAGGCGACGGGATTCGGCGCCATCGATTCCGACGGCCATCGGCATCAGCTAGTCGAGCACGGGGTCATCCGCACGCCCGCGCGCTACTCCTTTCCGCAGAAGCTCCACTTCATCCACGAGCGCATCGTCGAGGTACTCGACCGATCCCGCCCCGGGGAGGTCGTCGTCGAGAACCTGTTCTACGCGACGAACGTGAAGAGCGCGCTCAAGCTCGGGCACGTGCGCGGGGTGACGCTCATCGCCGGCGTCGCCCGGGGGCTTCCCGTCTTCGAGTACTCGCCCCTCGAGGTGAAGCAGGCGGTGGTGGGCTACGGGCGCGCCGACAAGGAGCAGGTGCAGAAGATGGTGGCGCTTCTCCTCGGGCTTTCCGAGCCTCCCGAGCCCGATGACGTGGCCGACGCGCTCGCCGTCGCCCTCTGTCACGCGCACCGCATGCGCTACCAAGAGAAAGTGTCCCAGGCCCGGTGATCGCGTATCTCGAGGGCCGTCTCGCGCAGAAGTCGCCGAGCCAGATCGTGGTGGTGGTGAGCGGGGTGGGCTACAAGCTCTTCATTCCCCTCTCGACGTACTACGAGCTTCCGGAGGAAGGCGCTTCCGTCACGCTCCACGTGCACACGCACGTGCGCGAAGACGTTCTCGCTCTCTACGGGTTTTCGAGCGTGCCCGAAGAGCGCCTCTTTCAGCGCCTGATTGGCGTGAACGGCGTTGGGCCCGCGCTCGCGCTCAAGGTCATGTCGGGACTCGAGCCCAAGGCCCTCGTCGACGCGATCCGCTCGTCCGACCTCAGGCGTCTCTCCTCGATTCCCGGAGTGGGGAGGAAGACGGCGGAGCGGCTCGTGGTCGAGCTCCGCGACAAGATGGCGGAGATCGGCCCCTTCGGCGGAGAGGAAGAAAGCCAGGCTCCGGTCCCCCATGTCGAAACGGTCCGGGACGACCTGCTGTCGGCTCTCGCGAACCTCGGCTTTCCCCGTCCGTCCTCGGAGAAGAGTGTCGAGACCATACTGCGCGAGGATCCGGACATCTCGTTCGAACGGGCGCTCAAGCAGGTGTTGCGGAAGCTCTCCGGGTAATGAGCCGGGAAGAAGTTCTCGCCCTCTATCAGGAGAGGCAGAAAGAGCGCGCGCTCGAGAAAGCGCAGCGCAAGCGGACGGTCGCTCTCATCGCGGCCGCGAGGCTCGCGACCTTCGCCGCCGGCGTTGGCCTCCTGTGGTTGGTCTGGGAGCGCGAGCCCGGAAGCTGGCCCTGGCTCCTGGCTCCGGTCGCTGTCTTCGGATCGCTTCTCGCCCTTCACGTCCGCCTTCACGACGCTCTCCGGCGATCCGAACGGGCCGAACGGTTCTACCTCCGCGGGATCGAGAGGCTCGAAGAAGCCTGGCAGGGGAAGGGACGGACGGGCGAGAGGTTTCTCGACAAGGACCATCCCTACGCGCGGGACCTCGATCTCTTCGGCAAGGGGTCGCTCTTCGAGCTCCTCGATATCACGGTGAGTCCCTGGGGAGGGAAGGCCCTCGCCTCCTGCCTGAAACATCCGGCGACGCTCGAAGAGGTCCGGCTCCGCCAGGAGGCCATCTCCGAGCTGCGATCGCTCGTCGAGCTTCGAGAGCGGGTGGCGTCGGAGCCCGCCGAGGAAGACGAGATCTCCGATCCGGAAGCCCTCGAGAAGTGGGCGACGGCACCGCCTCTCTTCGCATCGAGCGCTCTCCGTTGGACCGCCTTCGCCCTCGGCGCCGCAACCACCACGCTCGCGATCCTTTGGCTCTCCTCCCGCGTGGACCGGACCGTGTTTCTCGTCTCTCTCGCGGTGAGCGCGTCCTTCGCCGCCGTCTTTCGACCGCGAACGAGCCCCGTCCTCGAAGCCGCCGAGGCACCCTCCCGCGACCTCTCGGTCCTCGCGTCCCTTCTCGCGATTCTCGAAAGCCAGGGCTTCTCGTCAGACCATCTCGTCTCGCTCCAGAGCGGGCTCCGCTCGGACGGGGAGCCGGCGTCGACGAGAATCCGACGCCTCGCCCGGCTCATGGAGTACCTCGACGCCCGGAGAAACCAGCTCTTCGCTCCCTTCGCCGCCCTTCTCCTCTGGGGAACGCAGTTCGCGTTCGCGATCGAAGCCTGGCGGCGCACCTCGGGTCCCCGCGTACCCCGCTGGCTGGAAGCGGTGGGAGAGCTCGATGCGCTCCTCGCGCTCGCGAGCTACGGCTTCGAGAACCCCGAGGATGTTTTCCCGGAGACGACCGGGGAGAGCACGCGCTTCGACGCGGAGGGCCTCGGACATCCTCTCATTGCGCGCAGCCGGCTCGTGCGAAACGACGTCAAGCTCGGGGGCACGGTCCGCGTTCTCGTTGTCTCGGGCTCCAACATGTCGGGGAAGTCGACGCTCCTGCGATCGATGGGCGTCGCAACCGTTCTCGCGCTCGCAGGCGCCCCGGTCCGGGCGAAAAGGCTCACGGTGTCCCGCCTCCAGGTCGGGGCTTCGCTCCGCATCGAGGACTCGCTCCAGGAAGGCATCTCGCACTTCTACGCCGAGATCCTGCGCCTCCGGCAGGTGATGGAGCTCGCGAAAGGAGAGACTTCGGTGCTCTTTCTTCTCGACGAGATCCTCCACGGCACGAACTCCCACGATCGTCGCGTCGGCGCGGAGGCGGTGGTGCGTGGGCTCGTCGACCGGGGCGCCATCGGTCTCATCACCACGCACGATCTCGCGCTCTCCCGGCTCGCCGAGACGATGCCCGGCCGCGCCGCGAACGTGCACTTCGAGGATCACATCGAGGACGGAAAGATCCGCTTCGACTATCTCATGCGCGAGGGTGTCGTTGCGAAGTCGAACGCCCTTGAGCTCATGCGCGGAATCGGGCTGGAAGTCTGTTCGAAGCCAGGAGTAGACTCACGAAAACATGAGCGAGCGCCTCGTAGCCTTGGGCCGCACCGACGAGGACGTCTCACTCGACCTGAGCCTCCGGCCGCGGCGCTTCTCGGAGTACGTGGGGCAGCAAAAAGTCCTGACGCAGCTCGAGATCGCGGTCACCGCCGCCCGCGAGCGCGGGGAGGCAATGGACCACCTCCTGACCTACGGCCCTCCCGGACTCGGGAAGACGACCTTGGCGTACGTCGTCGCGAACGAGCTTCAGGCCGGGATCAAGACGACGGCCGGGCCTCTCATCGAGAAGGCGGGCGACCTCGTGGCGCTCCTCACGAACCTCGAGCCGAGGGACGTTCTCTTCATCGACGAGATCCACCGGCTCCACCCCGCGATCGAGGAAGTGCTCTATCCCGCGATGGAGGACTTCAAGCTCGACATCATCATCGGCCAGGGCCCGTCCGCGAAATCGGTCAAGATCCCCGTCGCTCATTTCACCCTCATCGGAGCGACCACGCGCGCCGGGCTTCTAACGTCGCCCCTCCGGGCGCGCTTCGGCATCGTCCACCGGCTCGACTTTTACACCGAGGAGGACCTGGAGCGGGTGATCCTGCGCTCCGCGGCGATCCTCGGAGTTCCGATCGACGCGGCAGCTGCCAAGGCCATCGCCCGGAGGTCGCGCGGAACTCCGCGGATCGCGAACCGTCTCCTGCGCCGGGTGCGGGACTTCGCCCAGGTCAAGGCGGACGGCGCCATTACCGAGAGCGTGGCCCAGGACGCCCTCACCCTTCTCGAAGTCGACGAGATGGGGTTCGACGAGATGGACCGGAGCATCCTCTTCACGCTCATGGACAAGTTCTCGGGCGGTCCCGTGGGCCTCTCGACGGTGGCGGCGGTGGTGGGCGAGGAGCCCGACACCATCGAGGACATCTACGAACCCTACCTCATCCAGATCGGGTTTCTCGACCGCACTCCGCGCGGGCGGGTCGCGACGGAGCGCGCCTACCGGCACTTCGGCTTCACCCCGGCGGACCCGCAGAAGAGGTTGTTCTAGCGGCGAGAACTTGACAACCGCCAGTTCAAATCGCACAATAAGTACGAAACATCCGAATCGTACGATTGATAGGAATCATCATGGCGGAATCAAGAAACAAGGTCACGGTCACCGAGCTGAAAGAGGAGTTTCGTAAAACGACCGGCCGGGTCGAGCTCGCCGGAGAGCGTGTGATCGTCCGCCGCAACAGCCGGGATGCCTTCGCCCTGATTCCAATCGACGACCTCCGTCTGCTCGAGCTGATAGAGGATAAGCTGGACGCGCTCGAGGCGTTGAGGTCTCTCGACGACCCGAGACCCAGCCTTCCTTGGGAAGACGCGAGGAAGACCCTTCGGTAAGAATTGACGTACAAGGTCGAGATCCGACCCGCGGCGCTGGAGTTCATCCAGAAGTTGAGCCCGAAGCACCAGCGACAGATCCGCACCAAGATCGACAGTCTTGGAAACAATCCTCGACCACCGAATGCGGAGCAGCTTCGAGGCTACACGGATTTCTGGAGGCTAAGGTCCGGTGATTACCGCATCATTTACACCATTCAAGACAAGATCCTCTTGGTTACGGTAGTTACCGTTGGAAATCGTGGCGATATCTACGAGCGTTTGCGCCGGATGCTCGGCCGGTGACGATGTTATTCAACTGCACCGACACGCTGGGCACATCGCCCGAGGTGTGGATGAACCTTCAGATGATGTGGGATCTCAACAAAGCCGTGGAGCGGAGAAAGGCGTCGTAGCTCGTTCTTTGACCCGACTCTCCGACTTCGACTACGACCTTCCCCAAGACCTCATCGCCCAGACGCCTGCGGCCGAACGGGACCTTTCGCGCCTCCTCAACCTTCATCCCGACGGGACGAGGAGCCACCACATCTTTCGGAACCTTCCGGGACTCCTCGAGCCCGGAGACCTCCTCGTGCTGAACGACACCCGCGTCTTTCCCGCGCGTCTCGAAGGGACGCGGGCGGGAGGCGGAAGGTGCGAGCTTCTGCTTCTCGATCGGCTCGATTCCACGCGGTGGCGGGTGCTCGCGAAGCCCGCGCGGAGGGTTCGCGCCGGGGCTCGCCTCTCCTTCGGCGGAGGGAAGCTCGAGGCCGAGGTGGACTCGCTCGAGGAAGAAGGAAAGCGCATCGTCGCGTTCCGGTTCGAGGGGGACTGGGATGCTCTCCTCGAGGAGCTGGGAACGACACCCCTTCCTCCTTACATCACGAGCGCTGACGAGGAAGCCGCCACGAGGCGCCGATACCAGACCGTCTACGCGCACCCTACGGGCTCCGTCGCCGCTCCGACCGCGGGGCTCCACTTCACGGAGGCCATGTTCGAAGCGCTCCGGGACCGAGGAGTCGAGGTGGCCTTTCTCACGCTCCACGTGGGCCACGCGACGTTTCAGCCCATCCGGGAGGAGGAGATCGAGAGGCACCGCATGGGAGTCGAGCGCTATCTCGTTCCCGAGGAGACGAAGGAGAAGATCCGCAGAGCGAAGCGTGTCCTCGCCGTGGGAACGACGACGGTGCGCGCCCTCGAGAGCGCGGCGCTCGCGGGATTTCCCTCGGGCTTTCAGGAGACCGACCTTTTCATCACCCCCGGATTCGAGTTCCGCGTCGTCCAGGGGCTCCTCACGAACTTCCACCTCCCGAAGAGCTCCCTTCTCATCCTCGTCTCCGCGTTCGCGGGGCGGGAGCGCGTTCTCGACGCTTACCGGGAGGCGGTGAAGGAGCGCTATCGCTTCTACAGCTTCGGGGACGCGATGCTCGTCTTTCCGGCGCGTGTGCGATAATTCCCGCCGTGGACCGGAGGGAGATTCTCGCGATCGTGGAGGAGAGCGCCCGCCTCAAGCGCGAGTTCTTCGAGGCGGAAGCGGACTCGGTGCTCGCGGCGGGACGGATGCTCACGACCGCCCTCTCTTCCGGGAAAAAGGTCCTCGCCTTCGGAAACGGAGGAAGCGCCGCCGACTCCCAGCACTTCGCCGCCGAGCTCGTGAACCGGTTCCGGCTCGACCGCCCCGCGCTCGCCGCCATCGCGCTCACGACCGATAGCTCCATCCTCACGAGCGTCGCGAACGACAGCGACTACGAGAGCGTTTTCAGCCGCCAGGTCGAAGCCCTCGGAGCTCCCGGTGACGTGGCCCTCGCCATCAGCACCAGCGGCAACTCTCCGAACGTTCTCCGGGCCGTCGAGGTCGCGCGCGCGGGGGGACTCGCAACACTCGGACTCGCCGGACGGGACGGCGGGAAGCTCGCGAAGAGCGTGGATCTTTGTCTCACTGTGCCCCATCGCGAGACGGCCCGCGTCCAGGAGGTCCACGGGCTTCTCATTCATCTCTTCTGCGAGATGATCGATCGCACGCTCTATCCCGAAGATCGGGGCCATTGATGGCGTCGCGCTACTCGGTTTTGCCCCTGGATCTTTCGAAGCTCGAGACCTACCCCCTCGCCTTGCGGAAGAGCAAGGTTTCGGCGCAGCAGCTTGGAAGACCGGCCGCTTCCGGCGCGAGCTTTCGCGATTTCTGGCAGAGCCTTCCCGACATCCTCGCGGGGCGCGAGCTGAGAGAGCTCGTAGCCCGGCTCAAGCTCGCGCGCGACAGCGAACGCGCGATCCTCTGGGGCCTCGGGGCACACGTGATCAAGGTCGGGCTCTCGCCGCTTCTCGTCGACCTCATGGAGCGTGGCTACGTTCAGGGGATCGCTCTCAACGGAGCGGGCGTCATCCACGATTTCGAGATGGCGGTCTCCGGGCAGACTTCCGAAGAGGTTGCCGAGGGCCTGGGGGCCGGAAAATTCGGAATGGCGGAGGAGACGGGAGCTCAGCTCAACCGAGCCATCAACGAGGGCGTGGCCGCGGGCCTCGGTCTTGGCGAGTCCGTGGGCGCGTTTCTCGACAAGCTCTCTCCGCCTCACCAGAAGCTGAGCCTTCTCGCGACGGCCTTCCGCCTCTCGATTCCAGTCACCGTCCACGTCGCCGTCGGGACCGACATCATCCACATGCACCCGCAGGCCTCGGGCGAGGCCATCGGCAAAGGGAGCCTCACGGACTTTCGGCTGTTCGCGAGTCTCGCGCGCGGCCTCGACGGAGGCGGCGTTTACCTCAACTTCGGCTCCGCCGTGCTTCTCCCCGAGGTTTTCCTCAAGGCGGTGAGCGTCGTCCGGAACCTCGGCTATCCGCTCACCGATTTTTCGACGGCGAACTTCGACTTCATCCGGCACTACCGTCCGCGGGTGAACGTGGTCGAACGGCCGGTCACGGGAACGGGGCGCGGGTTCGACTTCGTGGGCCACCACGAGATCCTGATGCCGCTTCTCGCGGCCGCGCTCGTCGACTGAGAACGGCCTGAGAAAGGGGAGGTCCATGCGCACGGGAAGAATCCTTATTGCGGTAAGCGTGATGGTCGCGCTCGCGGGTTGCGGGCCGGAGCGCACGTCGACGATGGATGCGACTCAGTGCGAGGACTTGGGCGGCCTCCAATTGAAAGACACCACCATCACCCGCGCCGAGACGGTGGCCGCCGGCGCCTTCGTGCCGCCCAGGGAGTTCCCGTGGTTTGGAGGACCGCCCGCAGACTTCATCCCTTACGACACGCTCCCGTCCTTCTGTCGCGTGGCTCTGTCGATCGAGCCGGTTCCGGACTCCGACATCAAACTCGAAGTCTGGATGCCGGCGCAGGGTTGGAACGGCAAGTTCGTTGGCGTAGGCAACGGCGGCTTCTGGGGAGAGATCATGTATCCCCGGATGAGCGAGCCTTTGATCCGCGGCTACGCGGTGGCGTCGACGGATACAGGGCATGAAGGAGCGGTGGACGACGGGAGTTTCGCGGTTGGCCACCCCGAGAAGCTCATCGATCACGGCTATCGCGCGATTCACGAGATGACGGTCAGGTCCAAGGCCATCGTGGCGGCGCATTACGGGAGCGCTCCGCAGCGCTCCTACTGGGTCGGTTGCTCCACGGGCGGGCGGCAGGGTCTCATGGAAGCCCAGCGTTTCCCCGACGACTATGACGGCATCTCTGCCGGCGCACCCGCCAACAACTGGGTTCCTCTGATGGCGAGCGGGATCTGGATTACCGCCGCGTTGACCGACCCGGCGGGAGGAGTTCCGGAGGCCAAGCTCCCCGTCATCCTGAATGCTGCCGTTGCCGCCTGCGACGCGCGCGATGGCGTGACGGACCGGGTCATCGGAGATCCGGCCGATTGCGAATTCGACCCCGAGATCCTCGCGTGCGAAAGCGGCGACGCGCCCGATTGTCTGACGGCCGGCGAGGTCGAGTCCCTGCGCAGGATCTACCGCGGCCCCGTGAATCCCAGGACCGGCGAGCAGATATTTCCTGCGGTCGAGCCCGGGAGCGAGCTCGAGCTCGCGGCCTTTCTCCGGTTCCGGATTTACGAAAACTACTTTCGACAGTTGGTGGTTCGCGACCCCGCATGGGACATCCGCGCGTTCGATTACGATCGCGACCTCGAAAGCGCGATGGAGCAGGAGGGCGGAATCCTGGCCGCGACCGACCCGGATCTGAGCGCGTTCGTCGCTCGTGGCGGCAAGCTCTTTCTCTGGCATGGCTGGAACGACACGCTCATCACACCCCGGAACACCATCCAGTACTACGAGGACGTCGTGGCCACGATGGGCGCGGAGCGGGTGAAGGAATCCGTGCGCCTCTTCATGCTGCCCGGCGTCCTTCACTGCTCGGGTGGAGAAGGACCGTCCGACGTGGATCATCTTTCGGTGCTCGACGAGTGGGTGGAGGACGGAAAGGCGCCCGACCGCATCGTCGCCCGACGGACGCTCGAGGGAGGCGGGGAGCGCACCCGGCCCCTGTGCCCTCACCCGCAGCGCGCGCGTTACAGCGGCACGGGGAGCACCGACGACGCGGCCAGTTTTCAGTGTGCGAGTGAATGACGCATCCGACTTGAGCTTCCGTGAGCATTCTGTATCATGTTCACGTGCCGGGTAGCATGGTGCGTATCAGCCTGAATGTCCCTGCGGATGTCCGTCGACAGCTGCGCGAGCTGGCCAGGCGGGCCGGCCGCACGGAGGCGGAGGTCGCGCGTGCTCTCCTCGTTGAGGCGCTCGAGCGCGCGCGCCGGGATGAGTTTTATCGTCGCGTCGCCGAAGCTCAAACACCCGCGATCCGCGCGCGCGATCTCGAGATCCTGCGCGCGTTCGAGAGCATCAGGAGGTGACTCGCCCGCAGGGGCTCGTCTTCGATCGGACGTACCGTCCGTCGCCACCGCGCCACGGCATGTTCGTGAGCTTGTTGTTCGACGGGAACTCTTTCCGGAGTAACGCTTCGACTCAATCAGTGGCAAAGCGGAAGAACATTCCGAAGGACCGGGGAGTCTTTCCGTAAACGAAGTCCAGCTCGGAGTCGATGGGCGCGACGCTCCCGTAAACGCCCGTGCCCATGCGGACGCCCCGCCGGACGAGGAAGTCGAAGACGTAGCCCGCCGAGACCTTCCCCACGTCGTAGAGTGCCGGCGAAGCGCACGCCCGTCTCGACCAGAACCGCGTGCTGGATCGGAGAGATGCCGGGAGTGAAGTGGATGTGCAGGCCCGGAGGGAGGGACGAAGGCGGTGCCGTGAGCCTCTCCGTGTCGTTCCTTCCGTAGGCGACGGTCGTCTGCCAGTAGCCCCGCGAGAGAGGCTTGTGGTAGAGGCGCGACCGGATTGTCGGCGGCGGACAGGCGATGCATGAATGCTGCCGGCCCGAGCGCAGGCTCGCCCACGGGCGCGACGTAGACGAAGAACCCGCCTCGCTCGTAGCGCGCGGCGATCTCCATGAAGAGATCGTGCGGGTGCTGGCGGTCGAAGAGAGGGTTTCGTCCATCCGCGGATTCTCCCGTCTGGAGGAGAAGGGGATACCCGCGCTCCCCCAGGGTCGGCTCGAGGGAGGCCATCACCCGGAATCCGAACCGGCCCTTTCCGAGGGGCCGGTTCGCGTGAAACATCGCCATGTTCGTCGAGAACGCGTCGGACTCGCCTCTCACGCCGGACTCGTCCTGATAGACGACGTTCACGAAGCCGTGGAACATGAGCGACCAGGCGCCCGCCGCCCCGTGGATTCCCGAGATCGTCGACGCTGCGGGAAGCCAGCTCGTCCCGGATCCGCTCGTTGCACTTTCGGGGTGCGACTCGTGCTGCGCTCCCAGGAGAGCCGCGAGGAGGAACGCGCCCGTCAGTGGCTCCCTCCCTTCGATCGCACCTCCACCTGAAAAGCGAAAGTGAAATCGGGGGAGAAGCTCGAGAGGTCCTCGACGAGCCGCCACTCGTAGGCGAAGCCCTCCGAGTGGCGATAGCGGAGCCCGAGTGCAAGCTGGATCCCCGGGTCGTTGAGGTTCATGACCTCGCCCCGCAAGGGCGGCCCCATGGAGTCGACCTGGAGGAGGGCGGCGAGACGCGGCTTGAACCGCCAGTCGGCCGCCGCCGTGAACGAGAAGTAATCCCGGGTCTCGAACCGCTCCGGGGTTCCCAGGAACTGGTAGCTCCCGTTCAGGTACAGTCCGTACTTCGCGCCGACGCGGTCGAAAGCCACTCCGAGGCCGAAGTCGGTCGCCCCGCTTCCACTCAGGTTCGAAGGCGAGCCCGTGGGGACTTTGAGCGCGCCCCGGATCGAGAGCGCGTAGGGATGCGATTCGAGGAGCGTCTTCTTGGCGGTGAACGCGACGTCGCCCACGGCCCCGAAGGAGTTCGTCCCTCCAAGGACCACCTCGTCGCCTCTGCGGTACTGATAGTCCACGAGCCCGTAGGGAGTCTGGCCTCGGAGGAGATTGGGAAGCCCGAACGCATCGTGAAACGAGCTCACGAGCGGGTCAAGGAACCCGCCGTAGTAGACGTAGAAGGGGACTTCGAATCCGAGCTCGACCCCATGGCCGAAGCCTCGCTTCAGGGCGACGAGCGTCCGCAGGTACTCGAGGTCGAACCGCAGGAACTCGTTCTCCGACTGCTGCTCCTGGAGGATGTTCGAGTAGTCGAAAACGATGTCGAGGTCGAGGGCGCCCTTTCCGATCGAGGCCGCGCGATCGGGGGTCACATAAACGAAGAGAAGGGCGAGCGGTGTCTGGTTCCGACTCCGGAGGGGCCGCCGCCAGCTCGAGTCGTCGGCGGGAGCCTCGGTCTGGGCCGCGGCCGCGGTCGCGCACAGAAGCAGCGAGAGGGCCAGTCTCTTCATCGGGTACGCGGAAACCTTCGGAGATCCTTATGATATACCGTGCGAGGAGGTTCCCGGTTCATGAGCAACCACGAAAGACAGTCCGTCGGAAGCGGCACGACCTGGGAGGAGAAGTACGGCTACTCGCGCGCGGTGCGCGTCTCGGACCACATCTTCGTCTCCGGGACCACGGCCACCGGCCCCGACGGGCTCGTAGCGCCCGGGGATCCCGCGGGCCAGGCGCGCTACGCCCTCGACAAGATCGAAAAAGCAATTCGCTCCCTCGGGGGAACGCTCGCGGACGTCGTGCGGACGAGGATCTTCATCGCGCGCATGGAGGACTGGGAGAAAGTCGCCCAGGTGCACGGGGAGCGGTTCGGAAAGATCCGTCCCGCCAACACCCTCGTTCGCGCCGATCTGGTCGGATCCGAGTTCCTCGTCGAGATCGAGGCCGAGGCGGTCGTGGGCTCCGCCGCTCCCGGAAACGCGAGCGAATGACGAAGGCCTTCACCTTCAGCATCCGCCTCAACAACGACCTCCGCATCGACGAGTACGTCGCCCTCGCGCGCCGCGCGGAAGCCTTCGGCTTCGATCAGTTCTGGATCTCGAACGACCTTTTCCTCAAGAGCGCTCCCATCCTCCTCTCCGCGGTCGCGGGAGCAACCGGGCGCATCGGCATCGGCACTGCGATCCTGAACCCCTTCACCATGAACCCGTCGGAGATCGCGATGATGGCGGCGACGCTCGACGAGCTTTCGGAGAAACGATTCCATCTCGGGCTTGCGGCGGGTGCTTCGGAGTTCATCAAGTGGGTCGGGGTGGAGTACCGGAGTCCCCTCGCCGCCGTGCGGGAATCCGTCGCGGCGATCCGGCGTCTTCTCCGAGGTGAGGCGGGAGTCGAAGCGAGCACGCTCCCCTGGACCAAGGACGCGTATCTGCGTTTCCACGCCCCGCGCGTCACCCCCATCTACATCGGCGCCATGGGTCCGGCGATGCTGCGGCTTTCGGGCGAGATCGGAGACGGTGCCCTTCCGCTCCTCCTGCCGCCGGAGCACTACTTCACGGTCCGGCCGCTCCTCGAGGAAGGGATGAAGCGCCGCGATCCCACTCTCGGACCTATCGATTTCGCCTGCTGCATCTGGGTCTCGCTCTCGAAGGATGCCGAAGCCTCGCGGCGGGTGCTGGCGGAGAAGATCGCGTACTACGGCTCCGCTCTCTCGCCCCTCATCCTGGAGCGGCTCTCCCTCACTCGCGAAGACTTCGCTATCATCGAGAGAGTGGTGACCGAGGAGCGCGACATGGACAAGGCCGCGTCGCTCGTCGACGAGAGGATGCTCCGCATCGGGGTCGTGGGCGGGGCGAAGGACGTCATCGAGAGGCTCGAGCCCCTCGTCGCGGCGGGCGCGCGTCACTTGAGCTTCGGGCCTCCCCTCGGCCCCGATCCCCTCGAGGCGGTCGAGATTCTCGGAAGAGAAGTCCTTCCGCACTTTCTTGATACGCAGTCATGAGCGTCATTCGAAGCCAGGTCTCCACAAGCTCGGAGGAGTATCGGGAAAACCAGGCGTCTCACCTCGCGCTCCACCAGGACCTCGAGCGAAAGCTCGAAGCCATCCGCCGGGGAGGAGACGAGAAGTCCCACGAGCGGCACCGGGAGCAGGGAAAGCTCTTCGTCCGCGATCGCATCGCGAGACTCTGCGACGAAGGCTCGCCGTTTCTCGAGATCGGGGCTTTCGCCGGACACGAGCTCTACGAGGATCCGGTGCCCGCCGGGGGGATCGTCTGCGGGGTGGGACTCGTGCGCGGTCGCGAGTGCATGGTCGTCGCGAACGACGCCACCGTGAAGGGCGGGACCTACTATCCCATTACCGTGAAGAAGCACCTCCGGGCCCAGGAAGTGGCGCTTGCGAACCGACTCCCTTGCATCTACCTCGTCGACAGCGGCGGAGCGTTTCTTCCGCTCCAGGCGGAGGTCTTCCCCGATCGCGATCACTTCGGCCGCATCTTCCGGAACCAGGCAGTGCTCTCTGCCGCCGGCATTCCCCAGCTCTCCGCGGTCATGGGGATGTGCACCGCCGGAGGGGCCTACGTCCCGGCGATGAGCGACCAGACGGTGATCGTGAACGCGACCGGCACCATCTTTCTCGGAGGCCCCCCGCTGGTGAAGGCGGCGACGGGCGAGGACGTGACTGCGGAGGAGCTCGGAGGGGCCCGCGTCCACACCGAGCTCTCGGGGGTCGCCGATCATTTCGCCGAGGACGACGAGCACGCTCTCGAGATCCTCCGGGAGATCGTGGGCCGCCTGGGAAAGCGACCGCAGGCGGACGTTCGCCTGCAGTCGCCCGAGGCCCCCGCCTACGATCCCGGGGAGCTCCTCGGGGTCTGGCCGAAGGACCTGAGGCGCCAGGTCGACGTGCGGGAAGTCCTCGCGCGCCTCGTCGACGGAAGCCGGCTCTTCGAGTTCAAGAAGCGGTACGGCGCAACCCTCGTCACCGGCTTCGCCCACATCGAAGGGATTCCCGTCGCAATCCTCGCGAACAACGGGGTCCTCTTCAGCGAGAGCGCTCTCAAGGCGACGCACTTCATCGAGCTCGCGACGGCGGAGAAGTGCCCCCTGCTCTTCCTCCAGAACATCACCGGGTTCATGGTGGGCGCCGCCTACGAGCGGGGCGGTATCGCGAAGGACGGAGCGAAGATGGTGCACGCGGTCGCGACCGCACGCGTTCCCAAGATCACGATGATCCTCGGCGGAAGCTTCGGCGCGGGGAACTACGGGATGTGCGGGCGCGCCTACGACCCGCGCTTCCTCTGGAGCTGGCCCACGAGCCGCATCTCGGTCATGGGAGGAGAGCAAGCGGCGAGCGTTCTCGTGACGGTGAAGAGGGACCAGCTCGCCCGCCGGAACGAGGAGCTCTCGAGCGAGGACGCGCGGGCGATCGCGGATCCCATCCGCGAGAAGTACGAGCGCGAGGGCCACCCCTACTACGCCTCGGCGCGGCTCTGGGACGACGGGGTCATCGACATGCGAAAGACGAGATCGATTCTCGGGCTCTCGCTCGCGGCCGCGCTCAACGCCCCCATTCCGAAGACCAGGGTCGGCGTGTTCCGGATGTAATCCGCGTGAGAACGACGACGCTTCGCATCGGAAACGCGGGAGGCTACTGGGGGGACGACCCCTACGCCCTGAGGCGCCAGGTCACGGGCGGGATCGCTCTCGATTACATCTCGATCGACTTTCTCGCCGAGATCACGATGAGCATCCTCCAGAAGCAGTACGCCCGCGATCCGAAGGCAGGCTACGCGCGGGACTTCGTGACCCAGGTGGAGCCGCTTCTCGAGGAGATCCTGAGTCGGCGGATCAGGATCATCACGAACGCCGGAGGGGTCAATCCCCAGGGATGCGCCGACGCTCTCTTCGAGATGGCGCGCCGTCGAGGCCTTTCCTTGAGGATTGCGGTCGTGGGCGGAGATGACCTGAAAGGCCGGATCGAGGAGCTTTCGAAACGAGGCATCGAGCTCGAGAACATGGAGACCGGAGACAAGCTCGGGGAGTACCGGGAAAAAATCCTCTCCGCGAACGCCTACTTCGGCGCGATGCCCGTGGTCGAGGCTCTGAAGGAAGACCCCGACATCGTTCTCTCGGGCCGGGTGACGGACACCGGCATCACCCTCGCCGCGCTCATCCACGAGTTCGGCTGGAAGGCGGACGACTACGACCGCCTCGCCCAGGGAATCGTCGCCTCCCATCTCATCGAGTGCGGAGCGCAGGCGACGGGAGGGAACTTCACCGACTGGGAGAAGGTGCCGAGCTACCTCGACGTCGGCTTCCCCATTCTCGAGTTCGAGCCGGACGGGAGCTTCGTCGTGACGAAGCATCCGGGCTCGGGCGGCCTCGTGAGCCTCCAGACGGTCCGCGAGCAGTTCCTCTACGAGATGGGACACCCCCAGAGCTACATCACGCCGGATGCCATCGCCGACTTCACCACGATGACGCTGGAAGCCGCCGGAGAGAACCGCGTGCGCGTCCGGGGCGCCACGGGATTTCCGCCCACGGATCTGCTGAAGGTCTCCGTCGCCCTCGAGGACGGCTTCAAGTCCTCGGGGGCTCTCATCGTGAGCGGCCCCGACGCTCGCGAGAAGTCCAGGATCCTCGCGAATATCCTGTGGCGCCGGCTGGAAGCGGAGCTCGCGCGCGAAGGCCTCGAGCCTCTCGAAGCGAGCCATACCGAGCTCGTCGGAGACGACAGCACCCACCGCTCCCTCACACCCGGGCACACGCCTTCCGAGATCCTGCTCCGGCTATCGTGCCGCGATCACGACCGGCGAAAGCTCGAGATCTTCCGGAAGCTCCTTCCCGGCCTCATCCTCAGCGGCCCGGCGGGAGTCGCGGTCACGGGCGGTGCCCCTCCCGTCTCGGAGGTCGTGCGCTACTGGCCGAGCTTGATTCCGCAGGAAGTCGCGCCGGCGACGGTCGACGTCTGGAGCCAGGGAGGAGGAGAGTCCCCGGTGAAGCTCGCCGCGAAGACCGGCCTGCGGTGGCCCGTGACCGGTGGCGACGCGACGGCGCGGCGGGAGCTCGTGGATCCATACTCGACCACTCTCCTCGCGGCGCTCTCCCCTTCGTCCGTTGCCGAAGCTCCTCTCATGGCGATCGCCCACGCGAGGAGCGGAGACAAGGGCGACACGGCGAACGTCGGCCTCATCGGACGAAGCGCGGCCTGCTACGTCTGGCTCCGGGAGAACGTCACCGTTGAGCGGGTGAAGGCCTGGTTCGAGGGCATCGCGAGAGGGGAAGTGCATCGCTACCTCGTTCCCAACCTCTGGGCCTTGAACTTTCTCCTCGAGGAATCCCTCGGGGGAGGAGGAACGGTGAGCCTTCATATCGACGCGCAGGGAAAGACGTACGGGCAGGCGCTTCTTCGCTGCCGGGTCTCCATCCCGAGGGCGCTCCTCGACACCATCCCTTCCGAGGATCGCGCGGCCTCGCGGGAGCTTTCATGAGAGACCTTCCCGTCGACAGGATCGTGACCAAAGCTTCGACGCTGCGCGTCGAGTCCCTGAGCCTTGGGGTGAAACGCATCGTTCTCGCGCGGCCGGACGTGAGAAACGCCCTCGACGAGACCGCGATCGACGAGCTGCGCGACGTCCTCGATCACCTGGCCACCATTCCCGATCCCGAGCAGATGCGCCTTCTCCTCCTGGCCGGAGAAGGCAAGGTGTTCTGCTCGGGCGCCGACATTGGCTACATGAAGCGTCTTGCGGCGAAGAGCCTGGAAGAGAGCTTCGAGGACGCGAAGCGCCTCGCGAGCCTTTTCTACAAGCTCGCCGACTTTCCGACGCCCGTCATCACCGTGGTGCAGGGGGCCGCCATCGGCGGCGGGTTCGGGCTCACGGTCGCGAGCGACTACGTTCTCGCGGAGGAATCGGCCGTCTTCGCAACGTCCGAGGTCCTTCTCGGCATCGTTCCCGGAGTCATCAGCCCGTACATCCTGCGCAGGATCGGTCTCGCGGCGGCGGCTCCGTTGATGCTCACGGGGCGGCGTATTCCCGCCCGTGAGGCTCTGACCTCCGGTATCGTCAGCCGAGTGGTCGAAGGCTCCGAGCTCGAGAGCGCTCTCCAGGAAGACGTCCTCGACTTCCTCGCCGCCGGTCCGGAAGCGCAGCGGCGCACGAAGGAGCTCCTGAAGCGAGCTCTGCCCCTTCCAGGGCCCGAGCACATCGACTTCACCGCGGAGGCGATCGCGAACGCCCGCTGCTCTCCGGAGGGAAGAAAGGGACTCGAGGCGTTCTTCTCGAAGGCGCCACCGGCGTGGGCCGCCCGCGTGGAAGCCCTTCGGCAACCTTCTGGCAAGGGGCGGAAAAACTGAGCCCTCGGCTTGTCGTCGCCAACCGGGGGGAGATCGCCCGCCGGATTCTCCGTACGGCACACGCGCGAGGCGTCCGCGTCGCCGTGATCTCGACGCCGGAGGATCGCTACGCTCTCGTCCGCCACGAGGCGGACGATGTCCTCGAAGTCGGGAGCTTTCTCGATGCCGACGCGATCGTTGCCGCCGCCCGGTCCTGGGGGGCCTCACTCCTTCACCCCGGCTACGGTTTCCTCTCGGAGAACGCGCGCTTCGCGGAGCTCGTCGAGGGAGCGGACATCGGCTTCGTCGGGCCGCGGGCAGAGACGATGAAGCTCCTTGGCGACAAGGAGCGAGCGAAAGAGCTCGCGCGGAAGCTGGGCGTTCCCACGCTCGAATCCCTGGGCTCCCGCGAGCTTTCCAGTCTCTCCCCACAAGAGCTCGAGAAAGCTCTCAAGGGAAAAGGCCTCGCGCCTCCCTACCTGGTTAAGGCCGCAGGGGGAGGCGGAGGCCGGGGCATGCGAGTGGTCTCGAAACTCGGAGATCTTCCCGCTGCTCTCGAGAGAGCGTCGGCGGAAGCTCTCTCCGGGTTCGCCGATCCGACGGTCTTCGTCGAGAGATACCTCCTCTCGCCTCGTCACGTGGAGATCCAGGTCCTCGGCGACGGCAAGGGAGGAGGGGTTGCTCTCGGCGAGCGCGAGTGCTCGATGCAGAGGCGGCATCAGAAAGTCATCGAGGAGGCTCCGAGCCCTGCGGTCGACTCGAAACTCCGCCGGGCGATGGGAGAGGCCGCTCTCGCCCTCGTGCGCGAAAGCACGTACCGGGGCGCCGGCACGGTCGAGTTCCTCCTCGACGCCGAAGGGCGCTTCTATTTCCTCGAGGTCAATACGAGGCTCCAGGTCGAGCACCCGGTGACGGAGGAGGTCTACGGCGTCGACCTCGTCGCCCTCCAGCTCGACGTCGCGATGGGGAAGTCGCTCTCGCTCGGTGCCATGCCCGAGCCGAAGCGATGGGCCATCGAGGCCCGGGTCCTCGCGGAGGACCCGCGGGCGGGGTTCCTCCCGACACCCGGACCGGTGCTGCGTTATCGCGAGCCCTCGGGAGAGGGGATCCGAGTCGATTCGGGCGTTGGCGAGGGCGCGCGCGTTCCTCCCGGCTTCGACTCCCTCATCGCAAAAGTCATCGCGTCCGGCGACACCCGTCTCGAGGCGATCGAGCGGCTGATGACGGCTCTCTCGACGATGGTGATCCACGGTCCGAGGACGAACCTGCCGTTTCTCCAGGCGGCTCTCCGCCATCCGGACTTCGAGGCGGGCCGGATCTCGACGGACTTCCTCGGCTCGCATCTCGACGAGTTGAACCGCTCGCTTCTGCCTCCCGAGCTCGAGAGGAGGCTCACGACCCCGGGCTTCCGTGAAAGCCTGTCGTTCATCCTGCGAGGTGGGACTCTGGCTCCCGATGCCGACATCGCCGCTCGGTTCCGCGAGATCGGAAACGACGACGCCCGCGTCGGAAGCGCTCTCGAGGAGAGCCCGCTTTTCCTCGCGCTCGATCCTTCGAGCGGCGAGCTCGCGATCTCGGGAGGTATCGAAGTGCGGGCAATGGGGACACCCGTGAGCCCCACCGAGATGGCCCTCACCGTCCTCGGCGAGACGCTCCGTCTCGAAGACCCCCGAGCCCGCGTCCACCGTCGGGTCCACCACATCGCCGCCGAAGGCGAGGTTCGCGCGCCGATGGCGGGGAAGGTGCTGGAGCTCAAGGTCGCGACGGGCGACCTCGTCGAAGAAGGCCTCGTGATGGCGGTGGTCGAATCCATGAAGATGCAGATCGAGGTCAAGGCGCCCCTCGGAGGCCGCGTCGAGAAAGTTCTCGTGAAAGAGGGAGAAGTGCTGGATGGACCCGAGCTCCTCGCCGTCATCACGGCCTGAGTCCGCCGACGCTCTTCTCCCGCTCGCCCTGGGCGCCCTCGGCGTCGTGTACGGGGATATCGGCACGAGCCCCCTCTACGCCCTCCGGGAGTGCTTCCACGGTCCCCACGCGATCGCGCTCACGGCAGGGAACGTGCACGGCGTTCTGTCGCTCGTTTTCTGGTCGCTCGTCATCGTCATCTCCATCAAGTACCTCGCGTTCGTGATGCGCGCCGACAACCGCGGGGAGGGAGGGATCCTCGCGCTTCTCGCCCTGGTTCGTCCCGACGTCCGCGCCGGGAGGATCCGCGAGCTCACGATTCTCGGGATGGGCATCTTCGGGGCCGCTCTCCTCTACGGCGACGGGATGATCACGCCGGCGATCTCGGTCCTGAGCGCTCTCGAGGGCCTCTCGATCGCGACTCCCCTCTTCGAGCCCTACATCCTTCCGCTCACGATCGTCATCCTGGTGGGCCTGTTCCTGGTGCAGCGGCGGGGCACGGCGCGCGTGGGGGCGGTGTTCGGTCCCGTGATGCTCGTCTGGTTCGCGACCATCGCTCTTCTGGGGCTCGCGTCGTTGGTCCGGTACCCGGGAGTGCTGGCCTCGGTGAGCCCTCTGTACGCGGTGGAGTTCTTCCGCGAGAACGGACGGCACGGATTTCTCATCCTGGGGACCGTCTTTCTCGTCGTGACGGGCGGAGAAGCGCTCTATGCCGACATGGGCCACTTCGGGAGGGAGCCGATCCGTCTCGCCTGGTTCTCGCTCGTTCTTCCCGCTCTCCTTCTCAACTACTTCGGACAGGGCGCTCTCCTCCTTCGCGACCCCTCGCACGCCGTGAACCCGTTCTTCCATCTGACGCCGGAGTGGGCGCTCTATCCCATGGTCGTGCTCTCGACCGCGGCCACCGTCATCGCCTCTCAAGCCGTGATCTCCGGCGCGTTCTCACTCACGCGCCAGGCGGTGCAGCTCGGATACTCGCCGCGGGTCGCGATCGAGCACACCTCCCACGAGGAGATCGGGCAGATCTACGTTCCCTCGACGAACTGGGCGCTCATGGTCGCGACCATCGCGCTGGTCCTGGAGTTCAAGACGTCGAGCAGCCTCGCCGCCGCGTACGGGGTCGCCGTCACGAGCACCATGGTGATCACGACCGCGCTCGCGTACTTCGTCGCCCGCCATCGGTGGGGCTTCCGGGCGCCGGCAGCGCTCCTCGTGACCGCCGCCTTCCTCGTGTTCGACCTCGCGTTCTTCGGATCGAGCCTCGTCAAGGTGCCTCACGGTGGCTGGGTGCCGCTCGTCATCGCCCTCGGCATCTTCACGCTGATGACCACCTGGAAGCGGGGCCGGGAGCTCCTGCGCATCCGTCTGGCGGAGGGGTCCGTCCCGCTCTCGGACTTCCTGCTGCGTGTCGCCTCCGACCGGCCGCGCCGGATCCGGCATGCGGCGGTGTTCATGACCGGAGACGCGGCGGGGACGCCGCCGGCTCTCCTCCACAACATGGAGCACAACGAGGTCCTCCACCAGCCGGTGGTCCTTCTCACCGTCCAGACCCGCGAAGTGCCGTACGTGCCCTCCGACGAGCGACTGGAGATGAGCTCGCCGGGCTCGGGTTTTCATCGGGCGATTGCCCGCTACGGCTTCATGCAGGACCCGAGCGTCCCCGAGATCATCGAACGTCTGCGCGAGCAGGGACTCGACCTGAAGATGGACGAGATCACGTTCTTCCTCGGAGGCGAGAACGTCGTCGCCACCCGGCTTCCGGGAATGGCGCTGTGGCGGGAGAAGCTCTTCGCTCTCATGACGCGAAACGCCCTCCGCGCGACGGACTTCTTCCGCATTCCGCCCTCGCGCGTCATCGAAGTGCGCATGCAGGTGGAAATCTGACCTTTCAGAACGCCGCGCCCACTCGGAAGAAGAGATACGTGTCGCCCTCGAAGAAATGCTCGCCCCTGATTTAGAATCGCGCGGGGACCAGGATCAGTCTCGAGACACTAGTTCGATTCGACGGAGGCATCGAGCTCCCCCGCGAGACGCCGGAAGTAAGAATCGATCCGATCGGCGCTCGCTCCCGCGCCAAGGGCGACGACCAGCACGATCCGCGCTTTGAGGCCGTCGAGATCCTCGGCGGAGATCACGCCGGCGCGCTTGGCTTCCTCGCCAAGATCGACCCGGCCTCCGCCGGTACGAGTGCAGAACGCGACCACCACACCCTGGCTGCGAGCTTCCGCCACGGCTTCCATCGCTTCCGGCGGAATGTTCCCGCGTCCGAACACTTCCACGACAAGGCCGCGCGCCCCCGAGGAAGCGGCCCCTCGAATCGCGCTGCCATCGCTTCCCGCGTAGAGCGTCACGAGGTCTACACGAGGCTCGATGCCGGATGCTTCGATCGTGAGACCGCGCGCGGGCCGGTGGTAGAGGTAGACGCGCCCGGAGTCCAGCTGGCCGATGGGGCCGGCCCAGGGAGAAACGAAAGCGTTCACCGCGACCGCATGCGTCTTCCGAACGTCTCGGGCGGCGTGGATCTCGTCGTTGAGCGTCACGAGGACACCGAGCTTCCGCGCTCCGGGATGGGACGCGATGCGAATCGCGTTCAGGAGATTGCGCGGACCGTCGGTATCGTCGTCGCGTGGGGGACGCTGCGCCGCCGCGAACACCACGGGTTTTCCGGGGGGGACCACCAGATCCAGGAGGAACGCCGTCTCCTCGAGGGAGTCGGTCCCATGGGTGACGACGATGCCCGAAAGCTCCGGCCTCTCTTCGAAGAGAGACCGCACGCGCTGCGCGAGGCGAAACTGCAGCTCCGGCGTCATCCGCGAGCTTCCGATGTTGGAGAAGTCCTCGACCGACACCTCCGCGATGCTCGCGAGATCCGGAAGAAACGCGGACAGCTCCTTCGCCGAGAGCGAACCCTCCCGCCCGCCAGCGATGGTGCCGCCCGTTCCGAGGAGGTGGACTTTCGGGACCGCGCTCGAAACAGGACGGCCGAGGGGGGGCAGCGTCGTGGTGACCAAGAGCGAGAGCAGGAGCGAGCCGAGCATTAATAGATGTTAGATCAACTGCGGGTGGGATCCCACACGTAGGGGAAACGGGGACTCTCTCGATCACGGACGCTCCGCACCCTTGTCTCTCATAATTCTCTATCCCCGGAACCTCGTTCGGAGTTGCCGGCATCGGGAGGCACATGAAAACCATTCTCGATCTGATCGCCGAGTTCGCGACGTTGAACGACGCCAAGGTCCGGCAGGGCGGAAGGCTGAGCCCCGATGAGGAGCGGCGTTTCGCGGAGCTCAAGGACTTCTACGATCTGCTCATGGCGCACACCGGCCTCGCTCCCCGTCGCGTCACCCGCCGCTTCTCGGCGGAGGACGTGCTCTCCAAAGTCACGGCGCGCGAGCGCCTCCGGGTCCCGCTCGAGACCGAGATCATCTTCTCCGCCTGCGGAGAGTTCCACGCGGGCCTGGCGGTGAACGTGAGCCGAGGCGGCCTTTACCTCTCGGCCCGAGAGATTCTGCCCGTCGACGCGTCCATCACGATCTTTCTCTCCACCCCGGACGCCATCGACGAAGCGCTCATCGAAACCCCCGCCAAGGTCGTGTGGGCGGCCGAGCGTGGAATCTCGACTTCGCTCCTCCCGCCGGGGATGGGCGTGAGCTTCGTCGCCAAGAAGGGATTGGTCGAGAACTACCTCGACGCGATGGTGATCGACGCTCTCGTCCGCCAGCTCTCGGGCGTGGATGCGGCGTCGCTCGCGCCGGAGTTTCTCGATCGCGAGCTCGTCGAGATCTGAACTTAGTCGCCGCCGCTCAGGCGGCGAGCGAGGTCCGCGTAGCCGTCCCTGACGATTCCCGCCGCTCGCTCACGGTAGGAGTCCATTTCCTTCGGCGTCCAGGTCGCGAGGCCGTCGACGTACCGGTTGTACATGCAGAACGCGGCCGCGATCAGGACCGTGTCGTGGATCTCGACGTCCGTCGCCCCTTCCCGACGTGCGCGCTCGACGTCTTCCGTCCGGACGTGCTTTCCGCCCTCGCGGACCTTTCCCGCGATCGCCAGAAGAGCTTTGAGCTTTGCCGAGACCGGCGCGCTCTCCGGGTTCGAGCTCACGCACGCGACGAGGGCCTCGTCGCCGTCGAGGTATTGGGCGGCGATGGCGCCGTGGCTGATGCGGCAGTAGTCGCAGTCGTTTCCCGAGGACACATAGGTGGCGATGAGCTCGCGCTCGGCGCGGCTGAGCGTGCTCTCGCCGCGCAGCAGGATCTCGGCGAGCTCGCTCAGCGGCCGGGCGGTCTCCGGCCGGAACGTCATCGGTCCGCGGATTCCCGGAAGTCCCTCGGCGAGTTTTATGTGAGGCATCTCATATCCCTGGGTATGGATCGGGCTCGATGTGCACGAAAGCGCCGAGGTTGCGCCAATCGGTTTCCCCCCGGCCCTCCAGCATGGGAATCGATCCCGCCGTCGTCTCGATGGAAACGAGGTAGCAGTAGCTGCGTTGTCCAAAATCTTCGTACGGGAACGGACGCCCCGCGGGGATCTCGAGGATCTCCTTCTGGCCCGGCGAAAGGTCCACGCTCTCGCATCCGCCGGGAGCGCACACCCGCACTTCGTTCCTCTCGCTCGCCACGTTCGTCACTCGCACCACGAGCTGGGTGAGCTCGAACCGGGTCCGTACCACGAGCTCGGCTTCGGCGCTTCCTTTGACGTGAAAGCCGAGCCCGCCCGGGCTGCGCCGCTCCTTCCCCCACGTGTTGTTGTCGAGAAAGTAGCCGAGGAAGCCCTCGTCGAACTTCTGCCGGAACTTCCTCGGGTCGCTGTTGGTGGGAAGGTCGTTGATGAGCGAGAGCTCCGGAGGAAGCCACTTGTAGACGCCCGCGGTCGCGTGCTCGCCCGGCTGACGGCCGGCGTCGAAGGGCGAGGCGAGAATCGGAGTCAGGAAGAAGGCGGCCACCACCCAGGAGGAGGCGACCGAAAGGGTCACGCGGTTCCGGTCCGCGAGGAGGAAGAAGAACAGGGGAAAGACGTTGAGAAAATATCGATTGCCGAGAGTCCCGCCCCCCCCGAAATAGTTCACCGGCATCCACATGATGAGCAGGAGGCAGCCGAAGACCGCGACCGAGAACAGGAGCCACTCGTGAAGCCGCTTGTTCCGCGAGAACAGGAAAAGGAGGGCCGCCGCCACCGCCGGGAAACAGTAGACCGCGATCCCCGAGAAGCGTCCGATGACGTAGAAGTAGAGATCGTGGGCCACGATGTCCCAGGGCTGGTGGGTATAGATCTCGCTCGTGACTTTGGAAAGACCGGTGTTCTCGAACGTCAGATCCGCCTGCTGGTAGGGGTAGCGGCCGTTGAACGTCTTGCGCTCCCCTCCCTGGTAGTTCATCTCGCCGGTAATCGCGAGCTGGACGAGGAAGAAACCCGCGACGACGGCGCCGAAGAGGGTTCCCGCCGCGAGGCCCCGCTTCCACTGCCGGCGGAGGGCGAGAAGCGCGAGGAGGGGGAGGATCAGGAACAGGTTGTTGACCTTCGAGTAGGAGACGGCGCCCCAGATGGCGGCGGCGATGAGATCCGAAGCCGTTCCCCCGAGGAGTGCTGGTGGGCTCGGCGCATGCTCCTTGTAGAGCCAGAAGAAGGCTCCCAGGAACACCAGGCACAGATTGAAGAGCTCGGGTGTGAGCCAGATGAAGTACGCGGGCACGACCGAGGCGAAAAAGAACGTCAGAGTCGAAGCGAGCGCCAACCCGCGGGACGCGGACGCCGCGAGGAAAAAGTAGCCCGCGAGGAGCACGGCGGTCAGAAGCACCGCGTGCAGGAGAAGGAGGCCGTTGGTGCCCGCGATCCGCACGAAAGGAGCGGCGGCGAGGGAGTAGAGAAACGCCTTGGCGTAGTAAAGCCGCGACGTCAGGGGACCTTCGCTCACGAGAAACGGGATCCGGCTCGTGAGCGCGAGATCCACCTCGCGGCCCTTTTTCAAGAAGAGCCCGGAAGGTCCACTTCGGAACTCGCGGAACACGCGCACGAGGTCCTCGCGCTCGTACGCGATGTCGTGGTCGAATGCGAGGCTGTGGGCCATCGCGTAGTAGGTCGCGCCATCGCTCCAGAACGTCTCCGCGGCCCGGGGATAGTCGACGGTCAGGGCGAAGCCCGCGAGGACGAGCCCGACAGCGCCGATGACGGCGAGCGCGACCCGGTGCTCACGCATGACAATCCATCCTGAGGCCGCTCTCAATCGGGGTCACCGTGGGGCCATTATAGGCGTCCTTGATCCCACCTCGAAGCCCTTGCTAGACTCCGGCACGACCATGGAAACCGCCCACACTCTGGAGGACGTCCGCCGGTACTGGAACGAGTACGTCAACGATATCGAGGTCACCGACCTTCCCGTCGGCTCGGCCGAGTTTTTCGACGCTCTCGAGAAGTACCGGTACGACAAGATCGACTACCTCCGCGGCTACGTCGACTTCCCGCGCTACCGGGGAAAGAAAGTCCTCGAGATCGGCTGCGGCGCGGGAATCGATCTCCTGCAGTTCGCCCGGGCGGGGGCCGAGGTCTCGGCCCGCGATCTCACGGAGAACGCCGTCGATCTCGCGACGCGCAACCTCGCGCGCGAGGGCTACTCCGCCGACATTCGCCAGGGGAACGCCGAGGCCCTCGACTTTCCCAACGGGACGTTCGACGTGGTCTACTCCCACGGAGTCCTCCATCACACGCTGAATATCGAGAAAGCGATCGCGGAGGTCCACCGGGTGCTGAAGCCGGGAGGGGAGGCGGTGATCATGCTCTACAACCGTATCTCCTGGTTCAACTTCGTCTCCTGGATCTCGGGCACGAACGTCGAGCACAAGGACAAAGACGCCCCCATCATCCGCAAGTACACCCCCGCCGAGTGCCGCAAGCTCTTCCATCGGTTCGCGAGCGTCGAAACTCACGTCGACCGGTTCCCCAAGAAGACAGTGAAGTTCCAAAACTTCTTCGCGAAGCTCAACAACTACCTTCTGGTCCCGTTCTTCGACATCCTTCCCGACGCCATTCGGAGACCCCTCGGATGGCACATCATGATCCGGGCGCGGAAATAGCCGAACCACGGAGCCTCGAGCGCGCCGCCGTCGGGGCGGTCATGGCTCTCGCGTTCGCGCTCTCGGCAGTCCTATTCGGCTCGACATCGAAAGCGCTCCTCTACGCGCTCTCGCTTGCGATCTTCGCCGCCCCCGGGGTTCCCCTCGCGCGGCGGTGGTTCCAGGGGCCGCTCGCGATCCTCGCCGGCGCGGCCCTCGGGTATCTCGCGAGCTCGCTCGCCGCGGCGGGGCTCGCCCGCCTCGGGTGGCTCGGCCCCGTCGGGGTGATCGTGAGCTCGATCGGCCTTTGCATCCTTTTCCGTACACTCGCGCCGCTCGTACCCGAAAGGCCGCGCGGCGGAGGGGGCTTCCGCTTTCTGGCGGCGACCCTCCTGCTGCCCGTCCTTCTCGTCGCGATTCCATTTCTCCAGGTGGGAACGGAAGTCCCGGGTGGGGTCGCGTTCCGCGCGTACTTCAGCGCCGACCTCATGACCCACCTCTCCGTCGTGGCCGAGCTCCAGAAAGGTGCGACGCCCCTCGAGAATCCCTTCTACGCCGGGGAGTCCCTTCATTATTACTGGCTCTTTTTCGCCCAGCCCGCGGCCTTCGGTGAATCCGGTGCGAACCAGGGGGCGCTCCTCACGCTCTACCTGGCGTCGGGCATGCTCTTCTCCGGCCTGCTCTTCGGCGCCGCGCGAGAGATCGGCCTCGCCCCGAGCCGGGCGCTCCTCTCGACGGGGGTGACGCTGCTCGCGGTGAGCTACGAGGGGCTCCTGACGCTCGCACGTAGCCTTCTCGGCTTCGAGAGCTTCCGGGATACGAACGTCGACGCCTTCGGCCGGTGGGTCCTGGGGCTCGTTTCGCTCGACGGCCTCCACCGCTCGATCCTGTATACGCCTCAACATCTCTTCAGCTACAGCCTGCTCGCCGTTCTCCTGGTGCTCGTCCTTCGAGGCGAGCCTTCGGACCGCTCGGGGGCAGCGCTTCTCGGGGTGCTCCTGGGAGGAATGGCCGGGACGAGCATCGTGACCGCTCTTCTCGCGGGGCCTTGGCTTCTCGGTGTGATGTTCTTCCGCTCGCGATCGCTCCGGAGCTTTTTCGAGCTCTCGCTCTCCGTGGGAGCTCCCGCCCTTCTTCTCCTCGGTGCGTACGTTGGCCTCGGCTTTTTCGGCGACGCGGGAGGCGCCCTCACTCTCCGAAGTCCGAAATGGCCAGAGGTCTTCTCTGTGCTGCTCTTCGACTGCGGAGCCCTCTTCGTTCTCTCGCTCGCTCGCGCGCGAAATCATCTCCGGTTCGACTTCGAGCTCGCCGCCCTCGCCGCGGCCTCGCTCCTCGCCGTCCTCTTCCTGGATCTCGAGGGCTACGAAGGCGTGTGGATGGCGTGGCGCGCCGGAAGCGTCCTCCTTGTTGCTCTGGGCTTTCTCGCGGCGCCTGCGCTCGGCGGAAGACTGCGGTTCCTGCACGCCATCGTCATCGTTCCCGCCGCGCTTACGACGGTCCTGGATCTCGTGAACGCCCAGGACGTCTCGAACCGGAGCCTCTCCGCCGGGGAGTTCCGCTGGACGACGGTCGTGAGCGCGGACGAGTGGGCGGCGCTTCAATGGCTTCGCACCGAGACCCCCGAAGACTCTCGGGTGCAGTGGGACGTGAGGGCGCGGGAGCTCGGCGAGTGGGCCCTTCTCCCCGCCATCGCCGAGAGGCGCATGGCGGTGGGGAGCCCCATCTTTCTCCTCGACTTAGGCAAGTACCGGGTCCGCGAGAGAAGGGAGGTCCGGCCGATCTTTACGTCGGGCGATCCCTTCGAGGCCCACCGTCTCGCTGCCAGCCTCGGGATCGACTACCTGTTCCTCGGCGCCCGCGAGATTCGGACGCGCGGGGAGCGGCTCCGCCGGCTCTTCGAGTCCCCCGCTCTCTTCCGGAAGGTGTTCGAACGGGGCGGTGTCACCATCCTGGCGGTCAACCCGCGATGAAAATATACTGACAGACCCGCATGCCCGAGAAAAAAGACTTCGTCGTCGTGGGAGCTGGGGTCGCCGGCCTCACCTTCGCGCACGCCGTCCTCGCAGAGGGGAGGAGCGCACTCGTCGTCGAGAGGAACGACCACGTGGGAGGACTCGCGCGCACGTTCCGCTACGGCGAGTACCTCTTCGACGTGGGTCCCAAGCGGTTTCACACAGACGATGCGGAGGTGCTTTCGTTCCTCCTCTCGATTCTCGGGGAGGAGGTCCTCATCGTCGACCGCTCGAGCGCCGTGCACCTGTTCGGCCGCTACTTCCCCTGGCCCCTCGACCAGCGTGCGCTCTTTCGCCTCCCGTTTCGCGTCATGCTCTCCGCGGGGTTCGACCTCCTGCGGCGGAAGCCCCCTGCCGACGAGAACTCCTTCACGGAGTACACCCGCTCGCGCTACGGAGACACCCTCTACCATCTGTTCTTCAAGCCCTACACCGAGAAGTTCCTTCAGATTCCCTGCGAGAGCGTCCACGTCGACTGGGCGAAGACCGGAATCAACCGCGCGGTCATCGACAAGAGGGTCAAGAGCGACTCCCTGTTCGATCTCGTGAAGAACGTTCTCATCCCCCGGCCGGTGGTGACGGAATTCCTCTATCCGAGCCGTGGCGGGTTCGGCACCTTCTGCGAGAAGCTCGCCGATTCCGTCCGCCGCCGTGCTGGAGATATTCTTCTGGAGAACACCGTGACGTCACTCGAGACGTCGGGCGATCGCATCGTGGAGATCGTCCTCGCGGACGGGCGGAGAATCCGCCCCGGCCACCTCGTCTGGAGCGGCAACCTGGTCGCGCTCGCGAAGCTCCTCGGGAAGGAGCCGCCGCCGATCCGGTACCTTTCGACCGTTCTCTACAACATCGAGGTGGGAGCCCAGGTCCTGCAGCGCCAGCAGTGGATCTACTACGGCGGCCGTGACACCGTGCTCTCCCGCATCTCGGTCACGACCGAGATGGCGCCCTACATGGCCCCTCCGGGGAAAACCGGACTCTGCGTCGAGGTGACGGGATTCGAAGGGGAGGGGGCCTGGAAGAGCCCCGAGGCGCTCGTTCCCCAGATCCTCGATGACCTCGTCCGGCTGAAGCTCGTCGCCTCCCCGAAGGATTTCGGCTCGGTGCACATCGAGCGGGTTCGCGACACGTATCCCATCTACGATCTGCGCTACAAGGAGAGCTTCGCCCTCGCCTCCCGCATGGTGAAGCCGGTCTCGAACCTGAAGCTCCTCGGCCGGACGGGCGCCTACTGGTACAACAACTCGGATCACTCGATGAAGATGTCCCTCGCCCTCGCCCGGCACCTCCTCGCGGGAGCGCCCATGAAAGAGAAGGAAGCGTTGTTCGAGGTCTGAGGGCGTCGGAAGGGATGCTCCTGAAATCGCTCGCCGCCCTCGGATTCGCGCACGTTCTCCCCGGGCTCTTCCTCGCGAAGCTCCTCGACCTCGGCCGCAGTCGGGAGGAGCGGCTCCTGATCGCGGCCGTTCTCGGAGGACCGGTCGCGGCCCTTCTGTACCTCGCGGTGCTTCTCACCGGAATCGAAGCTCTACTCTGGGTCCCGTCGGGCGCTCTCAGCCTCGGGGCGATCTTCTACCGACCACGGACGCGCCTCGCTCTCGAATGGCCGGGAAAGTCCCTCGCCGTTCTCGGCGCCGTGCTCGCTTTCGTCGTCGTCCCTTACCTTCTGACGACGGGACGCCTATACCGCGTCGACGAGAAGGGAGACCTCCTTCTCGATCGCGCCCTTCAGAGGGATGTGCTCTTTCATCTCGGCGTCGCGCGCTCACTCGAGACGAGCTATCCCCCGAGGCTCCTCTCCGTCTCGGGAGAGCCGATCGGATACCACCCCGGCTACCACCTCCAGCTCGCCCTCTGGGCGCGATTCTTTGGAATCGCTCCCGAGGACGGCCTCGTGCGCCTGGGAGCGGTCTTTTACCTTATTCTCTTCGTTCTCTCCGCCTACCTCCTCGCGCGCCGCCTCTTCGAGAGCGAGAGAGCGAGGCTCCTGTCCGCGGCGCTCGTTCTCGGCTCGGGCTTCGGGTACCTCTTCTTCTTCCGGCCCTCCGTCGACTGGTGGAGCCTCACGTTCATGGACTGGGCTCTCGTCTCGATCCTCCTCGCGAACCCGCTCCTGGCCGCGCTTCCTCTTCTCTTCGTGGGGCTCGCTCTCTTTCACGACTATCAGGAGACGGCGGCTCAGGGCGCTCTTGCTGGCGGAGTGTCTGCCCTTTCGTTCCTCTTTCTCGTGAAGATGTTCCTCGGCGCCCAGGCGCTCGCAGCCTTGGCACTCGCGGCGCTCTGGACGCGGGAGCGAAGAGCCGTCACCGCGTTCGCGGCCCTTTTTCTCGCGTCCTCCCCGCTCGTGCTCCATACGGTTTTCGCCGCCACCGGGTCCAACACCACCGTCAACTTCCGCCCCCTCGAGATCGTCCGCTACTCGATGGAGAAGCTCTCCTTCACCCCCGCGGTCGAGACCCTCGCAGACGTGGGACGATTCAGTCTCGAAGGCGGTGGCGTCCTTCTGGCTTGTGCATCGACGCTGCTGTGGCTCGTCGGGTTCCTCGGGCTGCGCCTTTTCGGTCTTCCCACGGTCTTCCGGGATCTTTCCTCCCGTGCCCTTCTTCCCGCGGCTCTCGCCTGGTTCGCTGTCATCGGGTTTCCCCTTTCTCTCCTCCTCCGGATCGCTCCGGCGGAGGCCCAGGGACTCTCGCGTCTCGAAGCGTTGAACGACGCCCCTTGGTTCGCGACCGCGAGCGGCATCGTCCTCTGGTTTCCCGCGGCACGGGCGCTCTCCCGCCGGACGTCCGTAGTGGGCGCGCTCGCCTTCGTCGCGCTCGCGCTTCCGTCGACCGCGCAGCATTTCATTTACGCGGCTTCTCTCGGAGTCGATCGAGTCGGCCGCTTCCGGGTCGAAGCGGCGCTCGAGGCGGAGCGGCTTTCTTCGCCTTCGAGCGTGTGGGTCGAGCCTCCGGACCGCGCCCGTCCCTCACTTCTCGCGTACTTCGCGGGGAGGGCCTCCGTTTACGACGCGTACGTCAACTACGACTACATGTTCTTCGGACGCGCGGAGATCGACTACCGAAAGCACGCGGTCGCGCAGTTCTGGGCTTCGAGGGATCCCGCCTACCTCGCGTGGTTTCTGAAGAGATACCGCGTCGATTTCGTCTGGCGCGAGGACCGGGAGCCGCAGGCGACGGACCTGCTGGCTGCGGTTTTCACGAACGACGACGTCGAGCTTTCGCGCGTGAACGAGCGCGCCGTCGAAGCGGCCCTCCGGCTTCCGTTGTCGAGCCCGGAGGAGATTGCCATGGGCGGACGCGGCCAGCCGTACTTCGGCTCTGGCTGGACGCGGCCCGAGGGAAGCTCGACCCACCGCGTTCTGCCCCCGGGGCGAGCGAAGCTCTACCTCCCCTTCGAGAGCGCGATTCTTCTCGACTTCACGCTCGAAGGGGCCTTCGACGGAGATTTGCGCGTGAACGGCGCGGGACCGGTGGCCTCGGGAGGCGGGAGAGTTCGTTTCGCTCTTCCGGTCCCGCGCGCCCGTGGCCTTCAAGCGGTCGACGTCGACTGGCCGGGTCCCTCGCCTCTTCTCGTGGGCGCGATCCGGACGGCCGTGGTACCGTTGGGCCGATGAGAACGCCCTTCGGCGACGTCGACGTCGCGGATGCCCACGCGCACTTCTTTTCGCACAACTTCTTCCGAACTCTCTCCGCGGGGCTGAAGTCACCGGACGTCCTGAAGGAAAAGCTTCCCTTCGAGTTTCCCGCCGAGGATCCCGCGGCGCTCGGGTCTCGCTGGAAAGAAGAGCTCGACCGGCATGGAGTCGCGCGCTCGGTCCTCATCGCGAGCGTCCCGGGCGACGAGGAGTCGGTGGCGGCCGCCGCCCGCGCCTATCCCGAAAGGTTCATTCCGTATTTCATGCTGAACCCGCGCGCCCCCGATGCGCTCGACCGGGTGAAGCGCGCCTTCCGGGAGCTTGCACTCCGCGGAGTCTGCCTCTTCCCCGCGATGCACCACTTCTACCTGTGGGAGAAGGAGCTTCGCCCGATTCTGGAGGTCGTGGCGGACCATCGTGCCGTCGCGTTCGTTCACTGCGGGATCCTGAAAGTCGGCGTTCGCGAGAAGCTCGGGCTTCCGAGTCCGTTCGACATACGCTTCGCAAATCCCCTCGACGTCGCGGGGGTGGCGAGAGCGTTCGATTCGATCTCCTTCGTCATCCCTCACTTCGGCTGTGGTTTCTTCCGCGAGCTCCTTCTCGTCGCGAGCGAGTGCGCGAACGTCCATACCGATACCTCGAGCTCGAACTCGTGGATGGAGAAGCTTCCCGAGCCCATGACCTTGAAGCGGGTCTTCGAGAGGGCGCTCGCCGTCCTCGGTCCCGGGCGCATCCTCTACGGCTCGGACTCGAGCTTCTTTCCTCGGGGTTTTCTGCGGGACCACCTGGAGGGGCAGGTGAAGGTCCTCGCGGAGATCGGCGTAAAATCCGCTCAGGCGGCGGACATCCTCGGGGGGAACCTCGGTCGGCTGGTCTAACGCACTGAAGACTTCATCACCCGCATCGCGTTCTCGACGCGATCGAGGTGAAACTTCTTCAGCACTTCCGTCAAACGCGGGTGCTCGCGGGTGAGCTCGGTCAGGACGTCCTTGTCGATGCGCAGGAGCTCGGAGTCCTCCGTCGTGAGCGCGGCCGCGGTGCGGGGGACACCGGTGAGGAAGGACACCTCGCCGAAGAAATCGTTCGGCCCGATCTTCCCGAGGACGACATTCCCGCCACGCCGGATCTCGACCCCGCCGGTCTTCACCAGATAGAGGGCGCCGTCGGTCGCACCCTCCTGCGCCACCTCGATTCCGGCGGGAACGCGGAGGAGCTCGAACTTGGACGCGAGCCTCTGGCGCTCGCCCGCGTCCAGGAAAGCGAAGAGCGGACTCTCCGCCAGCACTCTTGCGAGCACCCGGCGGTGGTACATGCGGTCGAGGACCGTTCCCACCCGCGGGTGGCGCTCGACGACGCCCGCAATCGTCTCGTAGCCGAGCTCCAGGACCTCGCTCTCCTCGGCGGCCACGACCGTCGCGTTTCTCGGCTCGCCCGTGAGGAAGGCGAACTCCCCGAGGCAGCTCCCCGCGCCCGCGGTGTCGAGCTTCTTGCCCTCGTTCCGGATCTCGAGAGTGCCGCTCACGACGAAGCAGAGCGAGCGGTTGCGAACGCCTTTCTCGAAGACGGTCGCGCCTTTGCTGAGGTAGCGGCGCTTCAGGCCGGCCGCCGCGCTCCGTAGCTCCTCGGGGCCGAGGTCGGAGAGGAGAGGAATGCCCGCGAGGGGGCTGGACCCAGCCTCCGGAGCGGGCGCGCTCACCGCCTTCGCCTCTTGCCTCTGCTCATCGCGAAGGCGGCCGGCGTTCACTTTGGCGACGTAGGAGAGGGGGTTCTCGAACGTCGGGTCGAGCTCCAGGATCTTGACCCCCGCGGAAATCGCTGCGAGAACGTTGCCCGACACGGCGAGGAGCTCCTGGAGCGCGAAGAACGTCGAGATGGCCTCGTCGCGGCGTCCAGCAGCGGCGAGCCATTCGCCGAGGCGAACCCGGAGCCGCGCCGACTTCGGCTGGGACTCGACGAGCTTTTTGAGCGCCGTGATCGCGTCGTTCTTCTTCCCCGACTGATGGAGCGCCTGAATCTTGTCGAGCTCGTCCCCGCCCCGCGAGGGCGCGGGAGCTCGTCTTCCCGTCCTGAGCATGTGGTTGTAGGAAACAGGATCGCAACGGGGAGCGGGGTTGTCAACGATCCGAGCCCCATCCCGCCGCGACCGCGAACAGGAGCACGGCGAGAAGGCCGAAGGAATGGAAGTTCGCCATCCCGACGGCGAACGCGCTGAGGCGCGGCATTCCGAACTCCCCGCTCGCGGCCGTCGTCGACGCCGCGAGGATCGTCGGGATCATGTACGGAAGGATGAAGGGAAAGACGCACACGGTGATATCCATGATGTTCGCCCTTCGATAACGGGAGACCCCGTACCGCTCTCCCGCGCGGCGGGCGAAGCTCCCGACCGTCAGGATCGCGACCACGCTGTGAGTCGTGAGGAGAACCGCAGCGGTGGTCACGGCCGCGATTCCCGCTTCCGCGCCGCGAGGTGTTCGAATCCCTCTCGACGCCGACTCGACCATTCGTTCGAGGAGTCCTGAGGCTTCGAGAGGACCCACCAGCCCCATGAGGAGAAGCGTGAAGATCGAAGCCCCGATCCCGCGCTCCATTCCCTCGACGAGGAGCCCTCGAGCGGCGAAGCTCGCGGCGTCGATGTGGACGAGATCGGAGGGCCGCAGGAGTCCGAAACCGAGGCCGAGAGCGATCGAGAGCGCGATTCCGCTCAGGAGTCCCTCGAGAAGGCTCCGCCCTTTGAGAAGGAGGGTGACGACGAGGACGGGAACGAGGAGCATCACGAGGCCGCGATAGCTTCCGGATACGGCGGGTCCCGCCGCGGCCTCGCCTGCGGCGGCCGTTCCCAGGGCGAGATAGCCGCAAAGCGCGAGGGCGGCGGCCGCGAGCGCGTAGCCGAGGCGGCTCCTCACCACGCCCGCGATGTCGGCTTCCTGGGTGAAGGCGGACGCGATGGTGGTATCGGAGATGGGCGAGATGTTGTCCCCGAACGTCGCTCCCCCGAGGATCGCGCCCATCAGAATCGCGGGCGCGGCGCCGAGGGCACCGCCCGCGGGATAGAGGAGCGGGCCACAGACCAGTACGGTGCCGAGGCTCGTGCCCGTCGCCGTCGAGACCACGCAGCAGATGAGGAAGGATGCGGCGACGTATCCGCTTCCGCGGAGCCCGGCTGTGCCCGCGATCTGGATCAAGGCCTCGATGAACCCTGCCTCTTGCAGCAGGCGCCCGAGGACTCCCGCGAGGAGCCATGCGAGGACCATGATCGCGACGAGCGGGCGACTCATCCCGTGGATCGCTTCATCGGCGAACCGGTTGCGATCACGGCTCAGCGCGAGGCCCACGGAAAGGGCGAGGAGGACGAACGGCCAGAACCCGCGCTCGTCCGGAGCGCCCGAAAGGCCGAGCCAAGCGACTCCCGCGAGAAAGAACGCGAAAGGCGCGAGCACCCCGAGATCTCCGCCCCGGAATCTGAGTGGCTCCTTGCTCATGTCGGTCTTGACGACGGCGGCGTTTGTACACGATAGTTGAGCCAAAACCAAGATGAATCGAATTTGAGCACGCTCTCCCGTCACCTCCTTTCGCTCAACGCCTGCCTTCTTCTGTGCGCCTGCGGAGACAGGGCGGTCGAGCCCTTCCCCGACGAGGATCGCCTCCTCGAGAGCTTGATGGAGGAGTACGTCGCCGCCCGGTTCGGCTTCTACCCGGTGGAGTCGACGCTCGCGGGACTTCCGGGACGGGACGCGATGCTCGGAAGCTTCTCCCGACCCGACATCGGCTCCCGGATTCTCTGGCTTTCCGACTTTCACACGAAGCTCACGGGGCTCGACATCCGAGCTCTCTCGCAGCCCGCCTACCTCGACGCCCTCTGGCTGACCAGCCTCACCAAGGCGGAGCTCTTCGATCTCGAAACGCGGCGTCTCTGGACGCTCGCGCCCGCGTTCTACGCCGAGCACATCCGCGCCGGCCTCGTGCCCCTGCTCCTCGCTCCGGATCTCGCGAGCCGGACGGAGGATCTCGGGAAGAGGCTCGACGCGATTCCGTCTCTGGTGGATCAGGGGAAGGAGAACCTGGGTGCCGTCCCCGGATCCTACCGTCGGGACGGCCAGCGCGCGCTCCTTCTCTGCCGCGACCTGCTGTCGGAGATGCCCCTTCTTCTCGAAGAGCGGGTGCCGTCCTACCGGGTGGCCGAGCTCTCCGAAAAGAGCCGGCTCGCGATGCGCTCGCTCCAGACGCTCATCGATCGGCTCTCGCTCCCGACTGCGGGCGCCGCTCTTCCGGCCTCGCTTCCCCTGGGCGAGGACGGTTTGCGCTCCTACTTCCTTCACCACGAGATGATCGACTGGGGCCCGGACCGGATCCTCCTCGAGGCGCGGAAGGCGGTGTCCGATGCCACGAATCAAATGACCGAAGTCGCCCTCGAGCGTCTTCCGGATCGCGATCTCGTGGCCATCCTCGCGGAGACGGCCGCATCCGAGGCCCCGGAGGAAGACGTTGCCGGCTTCGAGTTGCGGGCGCGAGGATTTCTCGGCGCCGACGCGGAGGACGATTTCCCGGAACGCGCCATCCCGGTGCGCCGGGTTCCTCCCTATTTCCTCGCCGAGCGCGTCCGTCTCTGGCGCCCCGCCTCGCTCGATCCGGTGCGGGACATCTCGCTCTTGGTGAGCGCGGGACCCGCTTTGAGCGCGCGCGGGCTCGAGCTCGCGACACTGGCCGAATTGGCGGGAAGCTACCGGCTCTTCGTCCGGCAATCGGAGTCCGCGAGCTTGCTGCGAAGGGTCTGTCGCTCGCGGACGGCGAGCGAAGGGTGGAAGTCGTGGCTTCTCCGGCGGGCGCTCGATCGGGGCTACGCGCAAGACGATCCCGAGCTCCGTCTCCGCCAGCTTCATCGCGACCTCGTCGAGAGCCTCCGGCTCGAGGCGGTGGTCTCGATGCACGCGTTCGGCATGAGCGCAGGAGACGCGGAGCGCCGGTTTCGCGAGGCGGGCCACCTCACTCGCGAAGCCGCCGCTCTCGAGGCGGAAAGCGCGGCCGTCGACCCCGGCGCGGGAAGCGCCGCCCTGGGGCGCATTCTTCTGGAAGAGCTCGCTCGTGACTACCTTCGAGCGCATCCCCTGGTCACGCTTTCGGAGCTCGAGGACGCTTTCCTGGCGGAAGGTCTGGTGCCCCTTCGACTCCTGAGGTTCAAGGTCCTTGGGTTGAGAAACAAGCCCGATTTCGAGACGCCGGAAAGGCCCGAGGGAATGGGGCGATAGGGATTTAGAAAGGGCAGAATCTTCCTCTCCCCGCCGTATCCTCCTCTTACACTCCTCGGTTTACTCCCCCGTCTGCCGGATTTATACTGATCGAAATCTCCCTCCCATCATGGATCCGCGATTGACCGGGGCGTTGGCCGTCGTTGTCGTCTCGACCCTCGCGGTGCTGTTCGTTCTCTGGCGCCGCGCCGAGAGTCGCGCGAGGAGCGCTCGCGAACAGGCGTGGCAGAACGCCTTTCTCGGCCAGGTGGTGGAGGAGCTTCGGGCGTTCCGAGACGAGGACGACCTCTGGTCCGCCGCGACCGCCGCGCTCGGCCGGGCGCTCGAAGCCTCGCGGGTCGCGGCCTATGAGAAGGACCCGCGCGGTATCTATCGGCTCCGGGCCCAGTTCGCTTCCGAAGGCATCGCACCTCTCGAAGACGCGTCGACCCTTCCCGCCTCCGTCATCCAGAACCGCGAGCTCCGGGAACGTCTCGCGCTCGCCGACCTCGCCGTCGAGGAGGACCCCGAGCTTCGGACCCTCGCCGCCGGGCTGCGCATCCGGTCGCTCGCAATCGTGCCCGTCGAGAGGAACCGCGGCGAGCCGGGAGCGTTCGCCATCCATCACTGCGACGACCCCCGGACCTGGACGGAAGGCGAAAGGCGCTTTCTCCAGAAGCTCGCCGAGCACGTCGCGGGCATTCTGGATCGGGCGAAGGCCTCCCGGGATCACTCCCATGAAGCGGATGTGAGGCTGGGCCTCGTGCGCCTCGCGCAGTCTCTCGCCGCTCTGAGGGATCCTTCGTCCGTGGCTCATGTGGCCGTCGCGATGGGGGCCCCCCTCGCCGGAGCGACCTGGAGCGCGGTCCTCGTCGAGGACTCTCGTTCCGGATTTCGCGTCGTCGCAGCCTCGGGTCTCGCCGAGCGGCCTGGCCTTCTCTCCATCCACGCCCTCCGGGCGCGCCTGGACGAAGCAATCCGCGAGCGCGCGAAAGTGAGGGTCGATGGCGGGAGCCCCGGGACGGAGCTCACGCTTTTTCCGATGTTCGGCGGCCGCGAGCCTCTGGGGGTGTTTCTCTTCGGAGTCGAGGCGGCCGCTCCTCCCGCGAAAGCCCTCGACCTCGAGGTGGCACAGTCGGTGGTGGAGATCGTCGCCCCGGTAATGGACAACGCGCGGCTCCTCGATGAAGCGAATCGCGCCGTGTCGGAGCTCCAGGCGCACTGGCAGGACGGAAGCGATCTCGCGCTGGTCCTCGACGGATCGGGCGCGATTCTGGAAGCGAACCCCGCCGCGAGCCGCGCTCTCGGCTACACGGCCCGCGAGCTCGCGGGAGTGAGGTTCGACGCTCTCCTCTCTTCGGAGTCGGCGGCTCTCTGGGGGAAGCTCGAGCCAGCGCTCTCGAGGGGGGCGAAGCTGAAGGACCAGCCCCTGAGGCTCCGCGCCAAGGAAGGTGCCGCGATCGAGGCGAGCGCGAGCGCCGCCACGGGAGGCGTCCCCGGCCGCATCCGCCTCTCGATGCGCGACCTCACGGAGCTTCACGAGCTCGAGCGCCAGCTTCGCCAGAGCCAGAAGCTCCAAGTCCTGGGCGCCCTCGCCGGTGGCATCGCGCACGACTTCAACAACGTCCTCGGCGGAATCCTCGGTTACGCCTCGCTTCTGCGCACGTTCCTGAAGGATCGCCCCACGGCGGCGAAGTACGTCACGACGATCGAGCGTGCGGCGGTGCGCGGAGCGGAGCTCACCGGACGGCTCCTCTCCGCCTCGCGCAAGAGCACGGGACAGCTCCTGCCCGTGAGCCTCAATCAGGTCGTGGAAGAAACCCTCGAGCTTCTCGCGCACACGCTGCCCAAGGGAATTCGCATCGAGAAGCGTCTCGATCCCGCGCTCCACCTGATGATGGCGGACGCGAGCCAGCTCCAGCAGATTGTCCTGAATCTCTGCGTGAACGCCCGCGATGCGATGCCGGAGGGAGGACTTCTTCGCGTTTCGACCAGACTTCTCGGGAGGCCGGAGGTGGGCGAGCCCGGGAAGTCGGGAAGAAGAGTCGAGCTTTCGGTCGAGGACACCGGGGTGGGCATGGATGCGAAGACTCTTTCGCGGTTGTTCGAGCCGTTCTTCAGCACCAAGGGAGAAGCGGGAACCGGGCTCGGGCTCTCCGTCGTCTATGGGATCGTGAAGTCGCTCGGAGGCGACGTCGGGGTCAAGAGCTCGAAGGGGAGCGGGGCGCGCTTCGAGGTGGTGCTTCCGTGCCGTTCGGCCGAGGAGAGCCTGGTCGAGAGCCACATCGAAGAGGTGGAGCGGGGGCGGGGCGAGCTCATCCTTCTCGTCGACGACGAGAAGGTGCTGCGCGATCTCGGCAAGGAGATCCTCGAGGCGCAGGGTTACCGTGTGGCGACGGTCGCGAGCGGCGAAGAAGCTCTCGACTACCTCGAGGACGCGCGGGACGTGGCGCTCGTGATCCTCGACGTCGTGATGCCCGGTCTCGGAGGGAGCGATACGTACCGGCGGCTCCGGGGGAACGACCGATCGATTCCCGTCTTGTTCTCGAGCGGCCTCACCGCGGAGGAGAGCGTTCGGGAGCTCGTGGAGGAGGGCGGTGCCGGCTTCATCCCCAAGCCGTATGGGATCTCGGACCTCGCCCGCGCCGTGTCTTCGGCACTCAGGCGCGATAAGACGTTAGTGCATTAGTGTCGCGGGCGGACCTCCCCGAAGGTCCCGCGGCACCGATGCACTCCAGTGGGCCCGCACGCATGGCGTGCAGTCTATAATCGCGCCGTCCGATGCGCATCCTCACCCTCGCCCCTCAGCCCTTCTTCCAGCCGCGGGGCACCCCCTTCAGCGAGCTCTACCGCGCCCGCGCCCTGACCGAGCTCGGCCACGAAGTCGACATGGTGACTTACCCCATCGGCGAGGACGTGGACGTTCCGGGGCTCCGGATCTTCCGCACGTGGGGCGTTCCGGGAATCCGGCGCGTGCGGATCGGACCCTCGCTCGCGAAGATCCCGCTCGATACCCTCGTGTTCCTCTCGTCGCTCAAGAGGCTTCTCACCGAGCGCTACGACCTCCTGGACTGTCACGAAGAGGCGGGGTTCATGGGGGTCATCCTCGGGCGGCTCTTCTCCGTCCCCGTACTCTACGACATGCACTCGTCCCTTCCCGAGCAGCTCGCGAACTTCCAGTACAGCCGAAGCCGCCTTCTTCGCGCCCTCTTCGACTGGGCCGAGAGGGTGACGGTGAAGGGTTCGGACGCCGTCATCGTCATCTGCCCGTACCTGAAAGACGTGGTCTCGCGCCTGGACCCGCGCAAGCCGTGTTTCCTCATCGAGAACTCCCCGCTCACGGAGGCGGGTGAAAAGATCGCTCCCGAGGACGCTCGTCGCATCCGGGAACAGCTCGGCCTCCGGGACGGCTTCGTCGTCCTCTACAGCGGGACGTTCGAGTCGTACCAGGGCCTCCCGCTTCTCTACGAGGCCTTCCGGATCGCGGCGGAGAAGATCTTAACCGCCCGTCTGCTGATGGTGGGAGGCGCTCCTCTCCAGGTCGAGGAAGCGAAGCGCGAGGTCGCTCGCTACGGGATCGGCGAGAGGGTCGTCTTCACGGGACAACGCCCTCCCTCGGAGATGCCGCGCTATCTCGCGATCGCAGACGTCCTCGTTTCTCCGCGATCGACGGGGATGAACCCCCCCCTCAAGATCTACTCTTATCTCCACGCGGGAAAGCCCATCGTGGCGACGAAGCTTCCGACCCATACCCAGGCGCTCGACGACGAAAGCGCGGCCCTCGCCAGTCCGACGCCCGAGGCTTTCGCCCGAGCGCTCGTCGATCTCGCCACCGACCCCGAGAAGCGTCAGAGGCTCGGGGTGGGCGCGCGCCGGCTTTCCGAGGAGCGCTATAGTTACCCCCGCTACCTGGAGCGGACGCGGGAAGTCATCGACTTCGTCTCGAAGCGCATCGAGAGCCCCGGCGGCGCGCGGGAGGCGGCGACCGACCGATGAAAGGCATGAAACGGCAGATTCTCGTCCTCACGATCCTCGGAGGGTTCTCGATCGGACCCGAAGCGCTCGCACAGCCGGACGCGTCCTCCCGACCCAGGGCCCGCGACATCGGTCTCGCGCCGGGAGTGCTCGCACCCGGCCCCCTCAATGCCATCACGGACGTCGCAGGAGTCCTCGTCGGGCAGGTGACGATCTGGGAAGGCGAGAGTGTCCGCACGGGGGTGACGGCGATCCTTCCCCACGGCGGAAACCTGTTCCAGGAGAAAGTTCCGGGCGCGATCCACCTCGGAAACGCGTTCGGAAAGCTCGTGGGGTACACGCAGGTCGAAGAGCTCGGCTTCATCGAGAGCCCGGTCGTCCTCACCAACACCCTCTCCGTCTGGGAGGCGGCCGACGCCGTCGTCACCCACGTTCTCGCTCTTCGAGGGAACGAGGAGGTCCGCTCCGTGAACCCCGTGATCGGTGAGACCAACGACGGCTTTCTCAACGATATTCGCGGACGGCACGTGCGGGAGGCCCACGTCCTCGAGGCGATCGCGAGCGCGAGAGGAGGCCCGGTGGCCGAAGGTGTCGTCGGGGCGGGCACCGGCACCGTCGCCTTCGGCTGGAAGGGAGGCATCGGGACCTCTTCGCGTCTCCTTCCCCCATCCCTCGGCGGCTACACTGTAGGCGTTCTCGTCCAGTCGAATTACGGTGGCGTTCTTTCGATGGACGGCCTTCCCGTAGGAGTGGAGCTCGGAAGCTATTACCTGAAGGACGAAGTCGCGGGGAAGGACGCGGACGGCTCGATCATGATGGTGGTCGCGACGGACGCCCCCGTCGCCGCCCACGGCCTCGCACGCCTCGCGAAGCGCGCCATGCTCGGCCTCTCACGCACGGGGGCAACCTCTTCGAATGGAAGCGGTGACTACGTCATCGCGTTCTCGACCGCGAGCGGGCTCCGGAGTGCGTTCGAGTCGGCCGCGAGAACGGAGGGAGCTCCCGTCCTTCGGAACGACGATCTCTCGCCCCTCTTCCAGGCGGCCATCGAGGCGACGGAGGAAGCCGTCTACAACTCCATGCTGAAGGCGGTCGGCGTCGTAGGACGCGATGGAAACCGCATCGAGGCGCTGCCCCTCGATCGACTCCTCGAGATCGGGAAGAAGTACAACCGACTTCACCCGCCCGCTTCGAGGCGTTAGCTTGCCGAAGATCCGGGCGCTCCAGATCTGCGACCACCTCGGCTGGGAGGGCTCCCGCATGCACGGGGTGAAGAGGCTCTTCTCCTGGATGATCCCCCGCTTCGATTCCTCCCGGTTCGAGGTGTCTCTGCTGAGCCTCAGGAAGAAGGACCTCTCGGAAGACAACCTGGAGAGCCTCGGATTTCCCGTCTACTATCTGGAGAAGGGGAAGTTCGATCCCTCGACGTATCCCGCTCTCGTGTCGCTCTTGAAGCGCCTCGAGATCGACGTCATCCAGACTCATGGGTACGGCGCCACCACGTTCGGCCGGGCGGCGGCGTTCCGGCTCGGGATCGGAAACGTCCTCCACGAGCACGCAAACCTGACGAACACGCCGTGGTTCCAGAAGATCCCCGACGCGCTCCTGAATCCGGTGACGGATGTCGCCATCGCCGTCTCCGAGTCGACACGCGAGTTCTGCATTCGAGCCCGGAAGCTGTCGCCTGAAAGAGTGAAGAAGGTTTACCTCGGGGCGCCCCTCGATGAGTTTCATCCATTCTCTCCCGAGGCGCGCCGCGACGCGCGGGCAAATCTCGGCTTCGGCCCCGGCCAGAAGGTCGTCGGGACGGTGACCCGGCTCATGGAATCGAAGGGAAACCGCTACCTGGTCGAGGCCGCTTCGATCCTCGCCAAGAGGAGAAGCGACGTCAAAGTCGCCGTCGTGGGCGAGGGGCCGCTCCGCTCCGAGCTCGAGGAGCAGGCACGCGCGCTCGGGGTCCAGGACCGCGTCCGATTTCTCGGCTTCCAGCGCGACGTCGCCCCCGCCATCGCCGCTTTCGACGTCTCCGTCTTTCCTTCGCTCTGGGAGGGGACTCCGCTCACGGTGTTCGAGGCGATGGCGATGAAGAAACCGATCGTCGCGACCACCGTCGACGGCCTTCGGGACGTCCTCCGGAACGACGACAACGCTCTCGTCGTGCCTCCCAAGGACGCGGCCGCTCTCGCCTCCGCTCTCGAGCGAGCGCTCGACGAGCCCGCGCTCGCCGAACGCCTCTCCGAGAGAGCGCTCACGACCTCCCGCCTCTTCGACATCCGGATCTTCGTCCAGAAGATGGAGAGTCTCTACGAGCTCATCGTCGAACGCTATCGCGCTCTCGGCCGGAGGCCGCGGTGGGACTATGGCCGGGACTTCGACTTCCTCGAGGACGCGTGAGCTCCTTCTCGAAACGGCTTTCCTCCGTTCTCCGGGTCGCTGTCTCCATCGGTCTGGTGGCGTTCATGGTGTCGAAGCTCGACACCTCGAACATGCTCCGGTTCCTCCGCCGGGCCGACGTCGCGCTCGTCGCGCTCACGCTTCTCGCCGTCCTCGCCGACCGGATGCTCATGGGGGTCCGCTGGATGAAGCTGGTGGAGGCCCTCGGTGTCGAGGCCTCCCGCTCGAAGCTCTTCAAGATTTTTTTCTTGAGCACGTTCTTCGGGAGCTTTCTCCCGAGCGGAGTCGGCGGGGAGGCGGTGCGAGCCCTTTCGTTCTCGAAGCTGACCTCGAAGGGCATCGAGTCGGTGACCTCCGTCGCCGTCGACCGGCTCATCGGTCTCCTCTCGATGCTCCTCGTCGGGCTCCTCTCGCTCGCCGTTTTCTACCGGGTCTATCCGCATCCCGCACTCCTCTATGTCGTCCTCGCCGCCTCGTTGATCCTCCTCCTCGTTCTGGGATCCGCCCTGGCGCGGCCGGTCCACGCGAAGCTCCTCGCCCGGTTCGGGACCGCGAAGGGAAAGCTCTCCGACTGGATCCGGCGAGGGGTCGAGGCCATGGCTCGCTACCGCGAGAAACCAGGCATCCTCACCCTCGTCCTTGGAATCTCGATCGGGGTCCAGCTCCTGCGCGTTCTCCAGGCCTACCTTCTTTCGGAGGCGATGAATCTCGGGACGCCCGCCGTCTACTTCCTGTGTTTCATCCCTCCGATTCTCGTCGTCACCATGCTGCCCATCTCTGTCGGCGGCTGGGGGACCGCGAACCTCGCGTACGTGGCGCTCTTCTCTCAGGTAGGCATGGACCCTGACGGCGCGTTCGTGCTCTCGGTGCTCATCCTCGGTCTCGGGGTCATCGGCAACCTCCCGGGCGGAGTGATCTATGCTTTGGAAGGTTTCGAATCCACGGAGTCCTCAACCCGAGCGCAGCGCGAGCCTTGCGAGTCGCGGAGCGAGAGCCGTGGGGGTGGGGCCCCACGGCATTGATAGGAGTCATTTGAAACGAATCCTGGTAGTGACCTCGGACGTTCCCTTCGTCTCCGGGGGCCATCGGATCGTGGCCGAGGAGCTGACGAAGGCGCTTCAAAGGCGAGGTCACCTCGCGGAGACGGTGAAGACCCCGCAGAACCGGTTCGGCCGCCAGTTCGCGGCCTATCTGGCGAACTACCTCACGGATGTCGGCGAGGGCGGGGACGGCCGCCCCGTCGATCAGGTCATCTCGCTCCGCTATCCGAGCTACGCCGTCCGCCACGAGAAGCACGTCTGCTGGCTCAACCACCGGATGCGCGAGTACTACGACCTCTGGCCGGCGCTGAAGCGACGGATCTCGAAGAAAGGCATCGTCAAGGAGTCCCTGCGCCGCGCTCTCATCCATCGTGCCGACCGCTACTTCCTCACGCGCAACGTGACGAAGCTCTACGCCCAGTCGAAGACGGTGGCCGCCGGTCTTCTCGAGTTCGGGAACATTCCTTCGGAGGTGCTCTATCCGCCGCCATCCGAGAGGCCTTACCGCACCGAGGCCTTTGAGCCGTTCATCTTCGCCGTGTCGAGGCTGCACTCGCTCAAACGCGTCGACCTCCTGGTGAAAGCCATGGCCAAGGTGAAGGCGAAAGATCTCCGCGCGGTCATCGCGGGCACGGGCGAGGAGGAAGAAAACCTGAAGCGGCTCGCCTCCGAGCTCGGGGTCTCGGCGCGCATCGACTTCGTGGGCAGGATCGACGACGAGACTCTCGTCTCCTACTACGCCCGCTGCCGCGGCGTCTTCTTCGCTCCCTTCATGGAGGACTACGGCTTCGTCACCATGGAGGCGTTCCGTTCCAAGAAGCCCGTTCTCACCTGTCTCGATAGCGGAGGCCCCGCGGAGATCGTCTCGGTTGGGCGCTCGGGGTACGTGCTCCTTCCCGAGGCATTCCAGATCGCGCAGCAGCTCGACGTGTGGGCGGAGAACCCCGACCTCGCGGCGCGCATGGGAGCGAACGGGGAGACGGACATTCGGCCCTTCACCTGGGACGCCTGTGTAGAGAGACTCCTCTCGTGAAAACTGTAACCATCGCCGGCGCCGGCCCCGCGGGGCTCTCGGCAGCGATCCACCTGCGGCGCTCGGGTTTCCCCGTGGCCGTTTTCGAGCGACGCGAGGCCGTCGGCGCCCGATTCATCGGCGAGTGGCAGATCCTGGAGAGCTACAGCCTCCGGGAGGACGCGCTCACCGAACTGCGATCGATGGGAATCGAGCCCACCTTCGAGCACGTCCCCGCGACGTGGGCGCACCTCCTGGACGATCGGGGACGAAAGATCGGAGTGAAGAGTCGTGCTCCCTACGGGTACTTCCTTCGCCGGGGCGTCGAGGAGGGCACGCTCGATCGCGCCCTCGAGGCCCAGGCGAAATCTCTCGGGGCTACGATTCATTTCGGCCGTAAGCTCGCTCCCGAGGAGGCGGACATCGTCGCGACCGGTCCCGGCCCCGCGGACGGGCTCGCGAAGGAGATCGCGTTCCGCACCACCACGCGCGATCGCATCGAGGTGGTGTTCGACCCCGCTCTCGCCCCCGGAGGCTACGCGTATTTCTTCGTCCTCGGGGGCTGGGGAACTCTCGGGCTCGCGCTTCTCGACGGCTACTCCCGGCTCGAGGCCCAGTTCGAGAAGGCCGTCGACCGCTTCCAGCAGATCGAGCCATTCGTCATCGAAACTCCGAGGCCCGGCTACTCCTATATGAACTTTTTCCTTCACCAGAGCTCCGAGCAGGGGGGGCACCTCTTCGCGGGAGAAGCGGGCGGGTTCCAGGACTATCTCTTCGGCCTCGGGATCCGCTACGCCCTCGTGTCGGGCCACCTCGCCGCGCGAAGCCTGGTGGAGAAGGTTCCCTTCGACGAGCTCTGGAGGAAGCGCCTGCTCTCGGGGATGCGCTCGAGTCTCGGGGCCCGGCTTCTCTACGAGTCCCTCGGCCGCCGGGGCCTCCGGCAGTTCGTCTCGCGATCGGCGCGGGCCGACTTCCGCGAGTTCCTCCACTCGTGGGCCCGTCCCTCGTGGTGGCGGCTCGCCCTTCGCCCTCTCGCCGAGAAAGTGTTCGGCCGCGCTCCGTCCTGCGGCCACAAGATCCCCTGCGCGTGGTGCCGTCCGCGCGAGGGACGAGCGGGAAAGCCGGAGCCCCTTCCCGCAGATTTCGTGGCCCGGTACCTCGAGCAATGAGCGGAGGGGAACTGCGGGACGCGTACGCCGAGTGCCGGCGCGTCGCTCATCGCTACGGAGCGAACTTCTCCGTCGGCTTTCGCTTCCTTCCGAGGGCGAAGCGGGACGCGGTTTACGCGAGCTACGCCTTCTGCCGCTACGTCGACGACGTCGTGGACGAGCGGCGGGGGGCCGACGTTCGCGAGAGGATCGACGCGTGGGTGAAGGAGCTCGAGCGGTGCTACGCGGGATCCCCCACGCGCGCGGTCACCCGGGCGCTCGCCGACACCGTGTCGCGGTATCCCATTCCAAAATCCGCCTTCGCCGGCCTCATCGAGGGATGCCGCATGGACCTGGTGAAGAAGCGCTACGCGAGCTTCGACGAGCTCATGGTCTATAGCGAGCTCGTCGCGACCACCATCTCGACGATGTCCCTCGCGATCTTCGGCTACCGAGGGGAGGCAGCCCCCGAGCGCGGGCGCGATCTCGCGACCGCGTTCCAGCTCACGAACATTCTCAGGGATGTGGGCGAGGACCTCGAGAAGGATCGCATCTACCTCCCCCAGGACGAGCTCTCGCGGTTCCGGGTGAGCGAGGGGGACTTGAAGGCGAAGCGGGTGACGAAGGAGTTCTCCGAATTCATGAGGTTCCAGGTGCAGAGGGTGCGTGACTGCTACCACCGCGCGGAGCCCCTCCTCTCGCTGATCTCGGCGGACACGCGGCGCTGCACGTGCCTCATGGGCTCCGTCTACTACCGCGTGCTCGAGCGCATCGAGCAGTCGGGCTACCGGGTGTTCGGTCCGAGGCTCGGGTTGAGCTTCGGCGAGAAGCTCGGCCTCGTGGCCCGGACGTATTGGGAGAGCTCCCCTTCATGGGTGAATCTGGGGCGAAGTACAAACCCGGCGCGCTGAAGAACGTCCGCGCCGCCGTCCGTGGCGGAGTCGACCCGGGCGCTCGCCGTTCGTTCATCGGATTTCGCGTCGTCCTCACCGCTCCCAGACCTTGACTCGACGCATCAGACCCCGGGAGATTTGGAGAGCTCCCGCTCTTTGAGCAAATATGGGGGCCCAAGGAGCGCGGCATGAAACGAAGCGCTGTTGTCGTCCTTCTCGGTCTTTCTTGCGGGATCGTCGCTGCCCGCGACGACGTCGGCTCCCAGGAGCTCTCCCGCCTCACCGAGATCCTCGACGTCGACCCCGGAGAGGCGTTCGCCGACGTGGGTGCGGGGGACGGCCGCTACAGCGTGGCTCTCGCGCCTGTGGTCGGAGAGCGCGGACGGGTCTACGCGACGGAGGTGGACCCCGCCGATCTGAAGAAGATCGAGGAGCGCGTGCGCGACGAGAAGCTCGGGAACGTCGAAGTCGTGCGCGGCACGCAGGACGACACGGGTCTCCCCGTTGCCTGCTGCGAGGGAATCCTCCTGAGGCGCGTGTACCACCATTTTCAGAATCCCGCGGCGATGCAGGCGAGCATGAAGCGCGCCCTGAAAGAGGGGGGTCTCCTCCTCGTCATCGACTTCGGGACCAGGCGGAGCTGGGAGCGCCCCGAGGGAGTGCCGGCATCCCGCACGGGCCACGGCATCGACAAGGACCTCCTCGTCTCGGAGATGGAGCTCTCCGGTTTCACTCTCGTGAAGGACGTTCCCTGGGAGGACGGAGACTTCGCGCTCCTCTTCCGTGCCGTCGCAGTACCGGATTAGCTGTCCACCAGTTATCCTGAATCAAAGGAGTCGAACGCACGATGCATTTCGCCGCTGTCTCCATCCTCGCGGGCGCCCTCTTCTCAGGAAGCGCGCTTGCAGCGCCGCCCGCGCAAAAAGAGGGAAAGAAGAAGATCGAGTTCACCGACGTGCGCGAGCAGACGGTCGAGTTCATCCGCTACTACGAAACGATCGAGCTCACGAGCGAGCAGGAAGCGGTGAAGCGCGAGGCTCTCTCCTCGCTCCCCGCGGCGTGCTGCAAGAGCAACTCCGCCTACACCTGCTGCTGCATCTGCAACCTTTCGCGCACGGTCTGGGGCCTCACCGCCTACCTCATCACCGAGCACGACGCGGGGGTGGAGGAGATCCGTGACGCGGTTCAGGAATGGACCAAGTTCGTGAACCCCGCGGGCTTCAGCGGCGATTCCTGTTTCAAGGGCGGGTGCGCCCGATCCTTCGAGAACAACGGCTGCGGAGGGATGCAGCCCTCCCGCCTCATCTGGAACTGACGCGAGATTCCTCCGTGCAGGCGACCCCGGCGGGCGCGCCCGTTGGGGCTCCCATACGGTCGCTCTCGGAAGCGAGCTTTTGAAACGCGAGATGCTGCACGGCGGGCGGCTCCGTCGGTGACAGTGTGAAGAAGACTCCCACCGTCGCCTTCGCGCATTCCATGTTGAACTGACCGCGCAGCCAGTTCTCCGGCATTACCGGGCCGGCGTCCGTGCACTCGCCAACCTCGTCCTTCAGCTCGAGGATCTCTGCCTGCCTCTGTTCCATCGGAGCGTCGAGGAAGAGGTTCATCGCCGCAATCCGATTCGCCTCGGTGTCGTCCCAGCGCTTCCACAAGCCGAAGATGCGATCGCGCATGTCCGATTGCAGGTGCGTCGGCGGAAGCTCCCGCTTTCGAAGCCCCCCGGTCTTCAGCATCGCGTCCCACGCCTCGCTCATCGGTTCCGAGGGGCCGGAGTACGTGAGCGTCGCCATGGCGAACATCCCGACACCGTAGTCCGGAAGCCATGCCATGTACGATCCGAATCCCGGGAGCCCCCCGCCGTGCGACACGATCGTCTCGAAGCGGCAATCGGAGGTCACGCGCAGCCCGTAGCCGTACCCGGTCTCGGAGGCCTGGAGCGCGCCGTTCACCCGTTTTGCGGTGAGGTTCGAGGGAGTCCACCGATGGGCCATCTCGCGCACGGATGCGCGCCGCACCGGACCCGTTTCCTCGTCATCGCGGGGCGGCCACGCCGAGAGATGGAAGGCGACGTACTTGCCCAGATCGGTAGCCGTGGTCAGAAGCCCCCCCATGGATCCGAAGACACCGTGCGGCAGGGGAGGCTCCTCCCCGTAGCTCCCGTCGGGCTTCAGCCGGTAGCCGACGGCCCGGCTCGCGAAGGGAATCTCCGAGAACTCGAACGTGGTGCCGTCCATCGAGAGCTTCGCCAGAATCTCGTCCCGCATGTACCTCTCGTAGGGGGCGCCGGAAGCCCGTGTCACGATGCGGCCGAGGAGGCCGAACGCGTAGTTGGAGTACTCGTATCGCGTTCCGGGAGGCGTCGAGAACGGAATGCCTTTCCGAAGCCACTCATCCAGAGCTTCGTCGGTGGCGCTGAGCTGTTGATCGCCCCAGGGGTTGTCCTCGGGAAAGCCGGCGCTGTGGCTCAGGAGCTGGCGGACGCTGACGGGCGGCGTGTCGCGCGTAGGGAGCTCCATCTGCGCGAACTCCGGTATCCATCGGGACACCGGGTCTTCGAGCGACAGTCTGCCTTCATCGCGCAGCTTTAGAATCGCGAGCGCGGTGAAGCTCTTCGTCATGGAGGCGATGCGGAACGCCGTTCCGGGCGTGACCTTCTCCTGCGAGACGCGGTCCCGGACGCCGGACGACTCCACGTGCGCCAGCCGGTCATCGATGACGACACCCCAGATCATGCCGGGTACCTTCTTGTCCCGGGCGTAGACACGGAAGATGCGGTCGACTTCCGGCACGGCCGATTCCAGCTTCTTCACCCGATCAGGATCGGTGAAGCGGGGCTCCGGGTAGCGCTCGCTCGCCGCGAGTGTGGTGCCGGTAAGCAGGACGAATAGGGGGAGGACTCGCATGTCCGCTACGATGCCACAGCCAAAGGAGAGAAAGATAGAGTGAGCGTCATCGAGCTCCCCAAGCGTCCACGAGCTTGCGGGCGATCTCGCCGTGCGTTTCCTCGACCTTGTAGAAATCGGATCGGTTCTGGTTCACGTAGATCGAGACGATGGTGGGACCGCCCGGATGGTACAGGATGCCCACGTCGTTTCCGGAGATCGGGGGCCAGTCCCCCGTCTTGTGAGCCGCCTCGACTTCGTCCGGGAGAAACCGCGGGAGCCTCGAGGCATAGAACTGGCGCTTCAGAATCTCGATCATCTCGTCGCACGAGGCACGGCTCGCGATCTCACCGGCGTGGATTTGCTCGAGGAGCTGCGACGTCTCTCGCGCGGTGGCGCTGCCGAGCCACTCCGTCGGGTCGCCGTCAAAGGTGAACGTCCGCTCGAATGCACCTTCGTCGCCGGGGAACCCTTTGTCGAAGACTTCGGCGTGGGAGAGCGCGGCGTTTTTCGGGTCCGCGAGCTCCCAGACGCGCCGGAACAGATCGCCCGTCGTGCGGTTAAGCCGCGTCTTCTGAAACCCGGCCTCGGCGAGAAGACCGTTCACCCGGTCGAGCCCGAGCCGCGCGATGAGAAGATCCGTCGCGGTGTTGTCGCTCGTCACGATCATTTGCGTCACGAGGTCGCGGTGGGTGGGGGAAAGTCCGGGGGCGAACGTCTGGAGGAGACCGCTTCCGCGCCTTCGGTCCTCCGGCCGGATGGTGTAGCGCTCGTCCAGGTTCAGCTTCCCCGCTTCGGAGTCGCGAAAGGCGAGGACCATGACGGGGACCTTGATGACGCTCAGCGTGTTCATGGGCTCGTCCGCCCGGATTGCGATCTCGCGACCCGTGGGAAGGTGCCTGGCGTGAAGGGAGCTCTTCGCCGAGAGGCCGTCGAGTGCCCGGGCGATCTCGGCCTCGAGCGAAACTGGCTCCGTACTGTCGTCGTGAGGTGCGCGAACCTCGCACGCTGACAACGCGAGCAGGCAGACGATGGCAAGTCGGGCCGAGGACATGGGACACCTCCGTCGAGAGACGGATTATATGACGGCCTGGATCCGAGGCCGCGCCGGCGCTAGAGTTCGAATCAGGGTGAAGCCGACCATGGGCAGCCGTCGCGCGCGTCAGACCGCCTCGGCGCTCTTGCTCTCGTTCGCCGCGGTTGCCGCGTCGCAGGAGCCCCTGCCCAAGAAACCCGACCGGCCCTTCACGGTTTTCGTCCTCGCCAATCCGAGCGACGAGCCGGAAGCGACGGCGGAGCTCTCTCGCGGGGCGGAGGAGCTGAAGAAGCGGGTCGCGAGGAAGAAAGACTGGTTCCTCCCCGCGGAGCGGATCGAGGAGGCGGAGATCGTCGTCGAGGTGGACTCCCACAGCGTGCGCGAGCACCTCACGTTCTGGGCGTCCACGCGGACCATGGGTGGAGAGACCCAGGGGATGACGAACTCAACCATTTCTCACTACCACTCCCTTCGGGCCACGGTGAGCCTTCTCGGCGCGAAGGCTCGGATCACGGGAATGGATCCCAAGCGCACGGGCTCCGTGAAGGGAGCCGCCTCCGCCCTCATGAAGGAGCTCCTGAGGTTGTGCCAAGAGCGTTACTCCGATCTGAAGGAGCGACGAGCCGCCTCGTCGGGAATTTGAAAACCCGCGGCAAGCGGTGTATCAACTGGGTGTCGATGCGGCTCCCCTCTCTGTTCTTTGCGCTCCTCTCGAGCGCATCCTCGCCTGCCGCCGCCCAGAGGATGGGAACCGCTTGGCCCGACCGCGCAGAGATCGAGCATTTCCTGAGAGAAGCCAAGATCACCGAACGGAAGAAGATCGGCGAGGGCGTCACCAACCCCGAGAAGGTGACGCTCGAGCTCGATGGCGTCGTGAGGAACGCGATCTTCAAGAAAGTCGACAAAGACCACGACAGCTGGCGGGCCGAGATCGCCTCCTACGAGCTCGACAAGCTTCTCGGGCTCGGGATGGTCCCGCCCACCGTCCCCCGCAGCATCAAGGGCCGCAAGGGCTGTCTTCAGCTCTGGGTGACGGGAACGGTGATGGCCAAGTTCGAAGGGGAGCTCGCGGACCTCGAGGACTGGCGCGAGCAGGTGAGCGTGATGTGGCTCTTCGACGACCTCACGTCCAACATCGACCGCCATCTCAACAACGCCATGGTCTCGCCCGACGGCAACCTCATCCTCATCGACAACTCCAAGACCTTTCGCTACCAGAAGACGCTCCTCAACGACTTGAACGGATCGGGCACGGGCACGCACGCCAAGTTCTGGGCCGTCGCCTACGACGATTCCCGCGAGCGCTACGTGACGCACTATCCCGCGTCTTTCGTCGAAAGGCTCCGCCGGGTCAGCGAGGACGAGATCGAGAAGGCGATCAAGCCCTACATCTGGGGCCAGAATCGCGACCTCGTCCTCGAGAGGCGCGAGCTCATCCTGCGCCGGCTCGACGAGCTCGGCCTACAGGCTCTGCGGTCCGACGCGCCCGCCAACGTGCCGCCCCGCGACGAGCGCTGAACTCCCATGACACCATTTATGCGAAGCGGATTCACCGGGGAGCTCTGGGCGGCCGGCGAGCCCGTGTACCGCAACATCGTCCGCCATCCGTTTCTCGAAGGGCTTTCGAACGGCACCCTCGACGTGCAGGCGTTCCGTTTCTACGTGGTGGAAGACGCGTTCTACCTGAGGGAGTTCGCGCGCGTGCTCTCGATCCTCGCGTCGAAAGCGCCGCGCGAGGAGTGGATCGTCCATTTCGACCGGGACGCGATCGAGACCCTGGAGGCGGAGCGCGCGCTCCACGAGAGCTATTTCAAGGACTTCGGTCTTTCGGAAGAAGAGGTTCGATCGAGGCCGCCGGCGCCGACCAACCTCGGCTACACGAGCTATCTCCTCGCTACGGCGCACGCGAGTCCGTTCGCGGAGGCACTGAGCGCGGTGCTCCCGTGCTACTGGATCTACGCGGAGGTCGGGAAAGTGCTTTCGCGCAAGGGGTCACCGCACCCCCTCTACCAGCGGTGGATCGAGAACTACGCGAGCGAGGCCTACGAAGCGGTGGTCGCTTCTGTCCTCGACATCATGGACCAGGCGGCGAAGGACGAAGGGCAGGGGGCGCGAGCGCGCATGCTGCGGCATTTCGTAACCGCGAGCCGCTTCGAGTGGATGTTCTGGGACATGGGATACCGCCAGGAGGCGTGGCCTGTTTAGCCTCCTTCTGGTGGCCGCGACCCTCCAGCCGGACTGCGGCGCTTGTGCCGCCGCCGATCCGGCTCCCGTCGCGGAGGCGAGGCGAAATCTGGAGGAGGCCTTCTCTCTCGTGCTTTCCCTTCCGGACTGCTCGGGAGCCTCGAACCTCGAATCCTGCCGCGCGATGGAGAAGCTTCTGTCCGAGGCATTCGCGTCCTTGCGGGGGGTCGTCGAGAGCCACCGAGCGGGAGAAGGCGGTTGCCTCTCTTGCGACCCGCGGCCCGAGCTCGTCTCCATGGGCGCAGCCGCCGTCCACCTGGGAAAGCTTCTCGAGGACAAAGGGCACGCGGATTTCGCGCCCGCCCTTCACCAGATGGAGAGAGAGGTCGAGCTCTGGACGAGGACGGGCTGCTGCAGCTCACCCCCGGGTGAGAGGGAGAGAGAGGCGACGCCGTCCGACCGCGAGGACGATGCCCGCACCGTTCTCACGGAGAAATGCGGCGCCGAGTTCGTCGACAACCGCCGGGGCCTGAGGCAGGTGATGAGAGCGCCGGGGGAGCGGCAGGGCTGCTACCAGTCGCGTGCTTGCCGCAAGACGGAGTCCCGCGAAGGCCTCGCGATCGTGGCCGGCTTCTGGACCTACGACGGCGAGTACTGGTACATCTGGGCGGAGAGGCTCACTCCCCAGGGGGAGTGGGTGACCTGCGAGCCGTGATCGGGCGCAGGTGTCGCTCTGGTTTCCCGGAGGTGTGAGCCACAGCGCGTAACGACTCCGTGAGGACGCGCGCTCCCACCGCACGGCAGAGCGCGAGAGTTACCTCGCTATACGGAACGAGCCTTATTGCACTACAGCGGTCAGGTGTAGCGACTCGTCGCCCGACGGTAAGGCTCGCGTTAGAATTACAGGATGAAGGTCCGGTTCTATCTTGACCCGACCACCGGCTACCCCCACCTCCGCAAGCACAGCGTGACTGAGGAAGAGGTGGA
>Ga0187893_10001102_pt1 | contig 67423 bp, 58 predicted proteins | sample MA1701074metaG_FD_139574 | JGI IMG/M metagenome (GOLD analysis project Ga0187893, IMG submission 139574) | White microbial mat communities from a basaltic lava cave in the Kipuka Kanohina Cave System on the Island of Hawaii, USA - MA170107-4 metaG ...
ACGACCTCGCAGTCGCCGAGGCGCGGCTCCTCGAGGCCCAGCGATGACGCGCGACGCGAGACACGGGCCGTCGAAGCCCGGCGCCGACCGTGACCGGCGATCGCGGGAGCGCGCGGGAGCACCGCGGTGACGGACGCGCGCGCGACGGCGCCGAACGCCGCGGCCGACCCGCTCGCGCTCGCCCGCGCGCACGCGGCCCTGAACGCCGCGCACTCGGGCTCGCGAGCGTTCTGGTTCACCGACCTGGACGCGGTCCGCGCGCGCGCCGAGCACCTCAAGTATCACTTTAAGTCGCTCCGGCCCAGGCTCCACTACGCCCTCAAGGCCAATGGGTTGCCCGCCATCGCTCGCGCCCTGCGCGAGGTGGGCCTCGGAGCGGACGCCGGCTCGCTCGGAGAGCTCGAGCTGGCGCGCGCCTGCGGCTTCCCGGCCGGCGGTCGCACGCTCTCCGGCAACGGCCGCACGCCCGAGGAGGCGGAGTGGGTGGTGCGGCACGGCGTCGAAGCGGTGAGCGCGGACCATCCCGGCGAGCTCGATCTGCTCGAGCGCGTCGCGGCGCGCGCGGGGGCGCGCGTGCGCGTCGCGCTGCGCGTGAATCCCGGCATCGTCGCCGGAGGTCACCGGGGGATCGAGACCGGTCACGCCGCCACCAAGTTCGGCATGAGCGTTCGTCAGGCGCTCGAGGCGTGGCGGACGCGCGCGCGCTGGCCGCACCTGGAGCTCGACGCAGTGCACACGCACGTCGGCTCGCAGGTGGGCGACGTGGCGTCGTACGTCGCCGCCGCGCGCGTGGCGCTGGACCTCGTCACCGAGTGCGAGCGCTCGGGTCACGCGCTCACGAGCGTGAACCTCGGCGGCGGGTTCGCCGTCGCGTACGAAGGAGGGGTCGGGTTCGATCCCGCCTCGCTCGCCGCGGCGCTGCTCGAGCTGCCGCGCGCCGCCACCGTCGAGTGGTGCTTCGAGCCCGGGCGCTGGCTCGTCGCCGCCGCCGGAACGCTCGTGGCCGAGGTGCTGTGGGACAAGCGCCGCGACGATGCGGACGGCGAGCGCCGGTTCGTCGTGCTCGCCGCCGGCATGAACGACCTGCTGCGCCCCGCGCTCTATGGCGCGCGCCACAGCATCGTGCCGCTCGCCCCGCGCGAGGGCCCGCGCTCGCCTGCCGAGGTCGTCGGTCCGGTGTGCGAATCGAGCGACACGTTCGCGAGCGGCGTACCGCTCCCGCCGCTCGAGCCCGGCGACCTGGTCGCGATCCGCGACACGGGCGCCTACGGCGCGGTGATGGCGTCCGGTTACAACGGACGTCCGGCGCTCGCGCAAGTGGTGACGGCGCGCGGCACGCTGCGGCTCGCGCTCGAGCCGGCCGCGCCCGGGCCGCTCGCGGGCCACGACGGCCGGCCGCTCGCGGACTGACTCGCGCCCGGGCCTCGCCGCGGGTTGACACCCGCCGGACCCCACGCCGAGACTGCGCGCTCCCTTCCACCCACCATGACGCGAGGTCCCCGGTGCTGCAGGTCGTGTGCGTGAAGCAGGTCCCCGACACCGAGACGCGGGTCAAGATCGCCGCGGACGGCCGCTCGCTCGATCCGGCCGGCGTCTCGATGATTCTGAACCCGTACGACGAATTCGCGGTGGAGCAGGCGCTGCGGGTGAAGGAGCAGCTCGGCGCGGGCGAGGTCGTGGCCGTCTCGGTGGGCGGCGCGGGGGTCCCGACGACGCTCCGGAACGTGCTCGCGATGGGCGCCGACCGCGCCATCCATCTGAAGACGGACACGGCCGGGCCGGACCCGCTCGCGGTGGCGCGCGCGCTCGCCCAGGTCATCCGCCCGCTCGAGGCGCGCCTCGTCTGGCTCGGCAAGCAGGCGGTGGACGACGACGCGGCGCAGGTGGGGCCGATGCTCGCCACGCTGCTCGGTCGCCCGTGCGCGACCGTGGTGGCGAAGTTCGAGCTGGCCGGCGAGGTGGCGAATGTCGAGCGCGAGGTCGAGGGCGGCCGCGAGCAGCTCGAGGTCCCGCTTCCGGCCGTGCTCACCACGGACAAGGGGCTGAACGATCCGCGCTACGCCTCACTCAAGGGGATCATGGCGGCGAAGAAGAAGTCGATCGAGGAGCGACCCGCGGACCTGGGCGCGCCGAACCTGGAGCGCGTGGCGCTCGAGCTGCCGCCGCCGCGGAAGCCCGGGCGCATCGTGGGCGAGGGCACGGCGGCGATCCCCGCGCTCCTCCAGGCGCTGCGCGCGGAGGCGAAGGTCCTGTGAGCGTCCTGGTGTTCGTCGAGCAGCGGGACGGCGCCGTGCGCCCGGTCGCGCGCGAGGCGCTCGGCGAGGCTGCCCGGCTGGCCGCCACGCTTGGCGGGCCGGTCACGGCGGTCGCGTGCGCGACCTCGGACGCCGGGCTCGCCGCGCTCGGCGAGAACGGCGCCGCTCGCGTGCTGCTCGCGAAGCACGAGGCGTTCGCGCACCACGACGCCGCCGGGCAGGCGGCCGCGGTCGCCGCGGCGGCGCGGGCGAGCGGCGCGAAGCTCGTGCTCATGGGCGCCTCGTCCGTGGGCAAGGACCTCGCGCCGCGTGTCGCGGCGCTCCTCGGCGTGGGACTCGCCTCCGACTGCACCGGCTTCGAGGTGGAGGGTGGCCGCGTGTTCGCGCGCCGCCCGGTCATGGCCGGCAAGGCGTTCGAGAAGGTGGCGTTCCCGGGCTCGCCGGCGATGGCCACGCTCCGCCCCAAGGTGTTCTCGCCCGCCCCGGTCGCGTCGGGGAAGCAGGCCGCGGTCGAGCCGCTCGAGTTCGAGTGGGACGCGACGGCACCGCGCGCGCGGGTGACCGGGACCACCGCGGGCTCGGAGGACAAGCCGGACCTGACCGAGTCGGAGATCATCGTCTCCGGCGGCCGGGGTCTCAAGGGGCCCGAGAACTTCGCGATCATCGAGCAGCTCGCCGACGCGCTCGGGGCCACGGTCGGGGCCTCGCGCGCGGTCGTGGACGCGGGCTGGCGACCGCACGGCGACCAGGTGGGGCAGACGGGGAAGACGGTGAGCCCCAAGCTCTACGTGGCGGTGGGGATCTCGGGCGCCATCCAGCACCTGGCCGGGATGTCGTCCTCGCGCTGCATCGTGGCCATCAACAAGGACGCCGACGCGCCCATCTTCAAGGTCGCCGACTACGGCGTGGTGGGCGACCTCTTCGAGGTGGTCCCGGCCCTCACCGAGGCGGTCCGGAAGCTCCGCTGACCGGCCGCCGCGCGGGGCCCATGGCTGCGCGGACCGGCGGTCCCAGGACGGGGTGAGTCACGTCGCGCCACCGATCGAACGGTCGCCCGAAGCTGGCGCTCGACGCCGCCGCCCGAGCGCACACGGGAGCCCGGGTGAGGGGCGCTCGCGAAACGCCGCGAATCCGCGTTGCTTCAAGCGCCGCAGCGGCTTGACGCTCACATGTGCTCCGCGTAGCTTGGTCGTTTCGGAGGTGCGTGCCGCGCCTGTCGCACGGAGGATCCGCCCGCGATGCTCGAGTATCTGCCGGTCCTGCTGTTCGTCGCTGTCGGGCTGGGCTTCGGGGCCGTGACCATCGCCGCCTCGTCGCTGATCGTGCCGCGGCGCGTGGCGCCCGAGAAGATGAGCGCCTATGAATGCGGCGTGGACCCGGTCGGGGACGCGCGCGGCCGTTTCACCATCAAGTTCTACATGGTCGCCGTGCTGTTCATCCTGTTCGACATCGAGGTCGTGTTCCTCTACCCGTGGGCGGTGGCGTTCGACCAGCTCGGGCTCTACGGCCTCATCGAGATGGTGCTGTTCATCCTCATCCTGCTCGTCGGCTACCTGTACCTGCTCCAGAAACGCGCGCTCGAGTGGGAGTAGCGCCCCGCGCCCTGCCATGACCGACCCCCGAGACCGATCGTTCCGCACGCTGGCCGGCGCCGTGCCCGGACCCGCGCCGGCGGCCGACCTCGTCCTGCCCATGACGGAGGAGGAGCGGATCCGCGAGGAGCTCGAGCGCGGCATCCTGTTCACCAGGCTCGAGAGCCTCGTGAACTGGGCGCGTGCGAACGCCATCTGGCCGCTCGGCTTCGGGCTCGCCTGCTGCGCGATCGAGATGATGGCCATCGCGGGACCGCGCTTCGACGTGTCGCGCTTCGGCGCCGAGGTGTTCCGCGGCAGCCCGCGGCAGGCCGACCTCATGATCGTGGCCGGTCGCGTGAGCATCAAGATGGCGCCGGTGCTGCGCCAGCTCTACGACCAGATGCCGGACCCCAAGTGGGTGATCGCCATGGGCGCGTGCAGCTCGTGCGGCGGCGTGTTCAACAACTACGCGATCCTCCAGGGCGTGGACAAGATCGTGCCCGTGGACGTCTACGTGCCCGGCTGTCCGCCGCGGCCCGAGGGCCTGATCCACGGGATCATGAAGCTCCAGGAGAAGATCATGGCGTCACGCGTCGAGATCGGACCGTTCCCGCGCAAGAAGCGGGGCGCCCGGCCCAAGGCCGGGCCGGGGGCCGTGGCGTGAGCACGCCGCAGGCCCGCGCCTGATGTCCCTCGCGCCCGAGCGCGTCGAGGCTCGCCTGCGCGAGCGCTTCCCCGGCGTCGTGTTCGAGCGCCAGCGCGGCGAGGCGGTGCGCGACTTCACGCTGTTCGTGCCCGCGGAGCACCTGGTCGAGGTCTGCACGTTCCTGCGCGACGACCCGGAGCTCGCGTTCGCGATGCTGTCCTGGGTGGGCGGCGTGGACCACCTGCCGCGCGTGCCGCGCTTCGAGTGCGTCTACAGCCTGCTCTCGCTCGAGCACGTCGCGCGCGTCACGCTCAAGGTGCGGGTGCCGGAGGAGCAGCCGCGCGTGCCGAGCGTCGTGGGCGTGTGGCCCACCGCGAACTGGCACGAGCGCGAGACCTACGACTTCTATGGCATCACGTTCACCGGGCATCCCGATCTCACGCGCATCCTGCTGCCCGAGGACTGGGTCGGCTGGCCGCTCCGCAAGGACTCGCCGCTCGGCTACGAGGAGGTCGCGTTCACGCACAACACGCCCGGGCGGATGCAGCCGTCGCCCGCGCTCAGGAAGCTCGCTCCGAAGAAGGTCCGCTACCGTGCGCAGTGAGACGATGACCCTGAACATGGGACCGCAGCACCCGTCCACGCACGGGGTGCTGCGGGTGGCGCTCGAGCTGGACGGCGAGAGCGTCATCGCCTGCAAGCCGGTGATCGGCTACCTGCACACCGGCATGGAGAAGCAGGCGGAGTACAAGACCTACACGCAGTCCATCCCGCAGACCGACCGCATGGACTACCTGGCGCCCATGAGCAACAACCTGGCGCTCTGCCTGTCGGCCGAGAAGCTGCTGGACGTGACCCTGCCCGAGCGCGTGCAGGCGATCCGCGTGCTGCTCACCGAGCTCACGCGCATCAGCGCGCACTGCGTGTGGCTGGGCACGCACGCCATCGACATCGGCGCGCTCACGGTGTTCTGGTACTGCTTCCGCGAGCGCGAGAAGGTGCTGTCCATCTACGACATGGTCTGCGGCGCGCGCATGACCGCGAGCTACTTCCGGGTGGGAGGGCTCGCCATGGACATCCCGGCGGGCTTCCTCGACCGGTGCGAGAAGTTCGTGGACGAGATGCCGGCGCACATCGACGAGTACGAGTCGCTGCTCACGAAGAACCCGATCTGGATCGCCCGCACCCGGGACGTGGCGACGATCTTGGCCGCGGACGCGGTGGCCTGGGGCGTGACCGGGCCGTCGCTGCGCGGCTCGGGCGTGGACTGGGACCTGCGCAAGAAGGAGCCCTACTCGGGCTACGAGACCTACGACTTCGAGGTGCCGCTGGGTTCGCGCGGCGACGCCTACGACCGCTTCCAGGTGCGCGTCGCGGAGATGCGCCAGTCCACGCGCATCGCGAAGCAGGCGATCGGGCGCGTCCGCGCGATGGGGGAGACCGGCGAGTACCGGCTGCGCGACTTCAAGTACGTGCTGCCGCCCCGGGAGGAGGTCAAGACCTCCATGGAGGCGCTCATCCACCACTTCAAGATCGTGGCGCACGGCTTCTTCCCGCCGGTGGGCGAGGCCTACGTCCCGATCGAGTCGCCGAAGGGCGAGCTCGGCTTCTACTTCGTGAGCGACGGCACGTCACGGCCGTGGCGGATGAAGGTCCGCTCTCCCTCGTTCGTGAATCTCCAGGCGCTGCCGGTGATGGTGCAGGGCCGGCTGGTCGCCGACGTGATCGCGGCGATCGGGAGCATCGACATCGTGCTGGGGGAGATCGACCGATGAGCCACGGGACCGTGATGCCGGTGGAGGGGCCGGAGACGCTCGCCTGGTCCGAGAAGGCCCGCGCCGACGTGGCCGAGGCGCTCGCGCGCTACCCGGTGCCGCGCTCGGCGGTGATGCCCGTGCTATGGATCGCGCAACGCGAGTGGGGCTGGCTGCCGCCCGCGGCGCTCCGGCTCGTGGCCGAGAGCGTGGGGCTCCCGGAGTCCGAGGTGTTCGGCATCGCCACGTTCTACACCATGTTCAATCTGAAGCCGGTGGGCCGGCACCACCTCCAGGTGTGCATGACGCTCTCCTGCTCGCTCATGGGCAGCGACCGGCTGTTCAGGCATCTCGAACGGAAGCTGGGCGTGGGTCACGGCGGGACCACGCCGGACGGGCGCTTCACGCTGCGCAAGGTCGAGTGCCTGGCCGCCTGCGGCATGGCCCCCTGCCTGCAGGTGGGCTTCGACTACCACGAGAACCTGGACGAGGCGAAGGTGGACGCGCTTCTGGAGGAGCTCAAGTGAGCCGCGGGCCGCTGCTGTTCAAGGACATCGACACGCCCAACCTGACCGCGCTCGAGGTCTATCGCAGGGGCGGCGGCTACGAGACCGCGGCCGCCACGGTCGGGAAGACGCCCGCCGAGCAGGTGATCGAGGTGGTGAAGGCGTCGGGGCTGCGCGGCCGCGGCGGCGCCGGCTTCCCGACCGGGCTCAAGTGGGGTTTCGTGCCCAAGGCGAGCCCCAAGCCTCGCTACATCGTCTGCAACGCCGACGAGTCCGAGCCCGGGACGTTCAAGGACCGCGAGCTCATGGAGAAGAACCCGCACCTGCTGCTCGAGGGCATGCTGCTCGCCGGCTACGCGATCGGCTCGCACGTGGGCTACGTCTACCTGCGCGGCGAGTTCGAGTACATCCAGCGCATCCTCGACCGGGCCATCGCCGAGGCGCGCTCGGCCGGAATCCTGGGCACGAGCTCGCTCGGGAGCGGCTACGCGTTCGAGATCCACACCCACCTCGGCGCCGGCGCCTACATCTGCGGCGAGGAGACCGCGCTGCTCTCGTCGCTCGAGGGCTTCCGCGGCCAACCGCGCCTGAAGCCGCCGTTCCCGGCGGTCGAGGGCCTCTATGCCTGCCCGACCGTCGTCAACAACACCGAGACGCTCATGGCCGTGCCGCCGATCGTGAAGCACGGCGCGGCGTGGTACCGCCAGTGGGGCACCGAGCAGAGCGCGGGCACGAAGATCTTCAGCGTCTCCGGCCCGGTGCGGAAGCCCGGCAATTACGAGGTCCCGCTCGGCTACTCGATGAAGAAGCTCATCGAGGACGATTGCGGCGGCATGGTGACCGGGCTCCAGCTCAAGGCCGTGATCCCCGGCGGCTCGTCGGTGCCGCTGCTGCCCGCCGCCGATCTCGACACGCCGCTCGACTACGAGAGCATGAACGCCAAGGGCACGTTCCTCGGCTCCGGCGGCGTCATCGTGATCGACGACCAGACCTGCATCGTGGACGCGCTCTGGAACATCACCCGCTTCTACGAGCACGAGTCCTGCGGCAAGTGCACGCCGTGCCGAGAGGGCACCTACTGGATGAGCGAGGTGCTCGAGCGGCTCGAGCACGGCGGGGGCAAGCCCGGCGACATCGACCTGCTCGCCGACGTGGCGGACAACATCCTCGGCAAGAGCTTCTGCGCGCTCGGCGACGCCGCGGCGATGCCGGTGCAGGGGGCGCTCAAGCACTTCCGCGAGGAGTTCGAATTCCACGCGCAGCGGAAGACGTGCCTCGTCAACCGCCGGCGGGAGTCCGTCGCGGGGGCGAACCGGTGAGCGGACGCGTCCGCGTCACGATCGACGGCCGCACGGTGGAGGTGCCGGCCGGCACGCTGGTCACCGACGCCGCGCGCGCGGCCGAGGTGCACGTGCCCATCTTCTGCTCGCACCAGAAGCTGCCGCCGCTCGGGGCCTGCCGCATCTGCGTCGTCGAGGTCGGCGCCCCGAAGCTCGGGCCCGACCGCAAGCCCGTGCTCGAGCCAGACGGCTCGCCGGTGATCGCGTGGATGCCCAAGGTCCAGACCGGCTGCACGACGCCGGTCACGGACGGGATGCACGTGCGCACGGCTTCCGAGGTCGCGGTCAGGGCGCGCAAGGGCGTCATGGAGTTCCTGCTCGTGAACCACCCGCTCGACTGCCCCGTGTGCGACGAGGGCGGCGAGTGCCAGCTCCAGGACCTGGCGTTCGCGTTCGGGCACGACTTCTCGCGCATGGACGAGGCCAAGCGCACGTTCGACAGCGAGGACCTCGGGCCCATCGTCAAGAAGGAGGCGAACCGCTGCATCGTGTGCATGCGGTGCGTGCGCTACTGCGACGAGATCATCGGCGACAGCGCGCTCACCGCGCATCAGCGCGGCGTCTACACCGAGATCTCGTCGTTCGACCGCCAGCCGCTCGCCTGCGAGCAGTGCGGCAACTGCATCGAGGTCTGCCCGGTGGGCGCGCTCACGGCACTGCCCTACCGTTTCAAGGCGCGGCCCTGGGACCTGCGCCAGCACATCACGATCTGCGAGTGGTGCCCCAACGGCTGCTCGGTGCGGCTCGGGGTGCGCGGGATGGAGATCCTGCGCGCGCGCGGCACCGAGTTCCGCGGCGTGAACCAGGAGTACCTGTGCGTGCGCGGGCGGTTCGGGCACGGATTCGTGAACGCGCCGGACCGCCTCACGGCCCCGCTCGTGCGGACCGGGGCGGCGCTCCAGCCCGCGAGCTTCGAGGAGGCGGTCGCGGTCGCCGCGGCTCGCCTGCGCGACCTGGCCGCCGCGCACGGACCCGCATCGGTCGCGTTCCTGGGCGGCGAGAAGCTCAACGTCGAGGAGCAGTATCTGTTCCAGAAGCTCGCGCGCGCCGTGCTCGGGAGCCCCAACGTGGACGCGCGCACGCGGCCGGTGGCCGCGATCGCGGGCGACGCGCTGCTGCGGGCGACGGGCGGCGGCCGACCGGGGCTCACGTTCGAGGCCCTGACCGACGCCCGGGAGGTGCTGGTCCTGTTCGAGGACCTCCAGGGCGAGGCGCCGTTCGCGCAGGCGGCGATCGTGCGCGGCTTCCACCAGCGCGGGCTGCGCGTGACGGTCGCACACCCGCGGCGCGTGAAGCTGGCGCGCCCGCGCTTCAAGGCCGACTGGCTCGCGCTCCGGCCCGGCTCCGAACTCGCGCTCACGCTCGGGCTCACGCGGGCTGCGCTCGATCAGGGGCTCCCCGAGGGCGTGCCGGCGGACGTGCGCCACGCGCTCGAAGCGCTCGCGCCCTCGCTCGCGGAGTGGTCGCCGGCGAAGGTCGAGGCGGAGACGGGTGTGCCCGGCGCCGCGGTGGCCGCCGCGGCGAAGCGCATGCGCGAAGCCGGCCGCAAGGCGCTGCTATTCGGCCGCGGCGTGCTCGAGCACCCGCAGGCGCCGGCGCTGCTGCAGGCCGTCGAGAACCTGGCCTGGGCGCTGGGTGCGATCCGCGACGACTCCTCGAGCGTGATGGCGTTCGGTCCGCACCACGACAGCGCCGGCGCGCTCGAGATGGGGCTCGCGCCGGACGTGCTGCCGGGTTGGGCGGCCGCCGCCGACGCGACGGCCCGCGCGCCGTTCGAGCGTGCCTGGGGCGGAGCGCCCACGGGGGCGGGGCTCACCGCGCGCGAATCCCTCGTTGCGGCCGCCGAGGGCCGCGTGCGCGCGCTGTGGATCGTGAGCGACGACCTGCTCGCGAGCGCGGCGGATCGCGATCTGGCCGAACGCGCTCTCGCACGCGCCGAGCTGGTGATCGTGAACGAGATGTTCCTCACCCGCACCGCGGCGCGGGCGCACGTCGTGTTCCCGGTCGCGGCGTTCGCCGAGAAGGAGGGCGCCACGCTCAACAGCGAGCGGCGGCTCCAGAAGTCGAACCGCGCGCTCTCGCCCCGCGGCGGGCGCGGCACCGGGGCCGTCGCGGGCGGCGCCGGCGTGCGCGCCGACTGGGAGGTGTTCCAGGCGGTCGCGCAGGCGCTCGGCGCGCCCTGGCGACACCGGAGCGCCGAGGACGTCTTCCGCGAGATCGCGCGCGTCGTGCCGGGGTTCGCCGGGCTCTCGTACGCGACGCTGCTGCCCGACGGCGCACGGCTCACCGCCGCGCGCGTGCCGGCGCGCGTGCGCCCGGTGAACGCATCCGGCACGGGCGCCGCGGCCGCCGGGCTCTGGCTCCTCTCGGGCGGCACGCTGTTCGCCGACGGCGGGCTCTCGGCGCGCTCGGACACGCTCGCGCGGCTCGCGGGCCCGACGCGCGCGCGACTCTCGCCGGCCGAGGCCTCGCGCCTCGGGCTCGGCACGGGCGATCGCGTCGAGCTCACCGGCCCCGCGGGCTCGATCATGCTGCCGCTCGAGTTGGACGACTCGGTCCCGGCGGGCGCCGTGTTCGTGCCCGCGGCGGGCGCCGAGTTGAACCGTCTCGGCGCGCCCTCGGGCCCGGGGCTCCGCGTCGCCGTGCGCGCGGCCGGCGCGCCCGCCCCGGGGTCCGGCCCGGCCCGGGTCGAGGCGTAGGGCGGGAGGGCCCGGGATGGCCGAACTCTGGAGCAACCCCGCCGTCCAGACGCTGACCTGGGCCCTCGTCAAGGTGCTCATCATCCTGCACGCCATGCTCGGCGCAGTGAGCTACCTCATCTACGCCGAGCGCAAGATCTGCGGCCACATCCAGGCGCGCACGGGACCGAACCGGGTGGGTCCGTTCGGGCTGCTGCAGCCCGTCGCCGACGTGGTCAAGCTCCTGTTCAAGGAGGAATTCATCCCGGCGAAGGCGAACAAGGTCGTGTTCCACATCGCGCCCATCCTCGCCGTGTTCCCGGCCATCGTCACGTTCTCGGTCATCCCGATGGGACCGCCGCCGACGTTCGTGGTCACCGACATCAACGTGGGCTTGCTGCTGTTCCTCGCCATGTCGAGCCTCGGCGTGTACGCGCTCACGCTCGGGGGCTGGGCGTCCAACAACAAGTACGCGTTGCTCGGGGGCCTGCGCTCCTCGGCGCAGATGATCTCGTACGAGCTGGCCATGGGGCTGTCCACGATCCCGGTCCTGCTCCAGGCCGGCACCATGTCGCTGGTGGGTCTCGTCGAGCGCCAGGCCGGCTGGTACCCGGTCGGCGACACGGGGCTCTGGCTGCCCAACTGGGGCATCTTCCACTGGTTCCTCGTGCTGCCGTTCGTGATCTTCCTCATCACGGCGTTCGCCGAGACGAACCGCGCCCCGTTCGACCTGCCCGAGGCCGAGGGCGAACTCGTGGCCGGGTTCCACACCGAGTACTCGTCCATGAAGTGGGCGCTGTTCTTCCTCGGCGAGTACATGAACATGCTGGTCATCAGCGCCATCGCCATCACGCTCTTCCTCGGCGGCTGGCACGGCCCCGGGCTGTTCCTCGGCACGGACGGCTGGTGGAGCCCGGGTCCGCCGTGGATGGGGCTCGTGTGGTTCCTCGCGAAGCTCGCCGCGTTCATGTTCTTCTTCATCTGGGTGCGCTGGACGTTCCCGCGGCTCCGCTACGACCAGCTCATGGCGTTCGGCTGGAAGGTCCTGCTGCCGGCCTCGATCGTGAACGTGTTGATCGCCGGCGTGTGGATCTACCTGCGGGGGCCGCGGCCGTGATCCCGCTCTTCCTCGGCTTCGCCGCGTTGCTCGTGGCGACCTCGCTGCTCGTGATCCTGCACAAGAACCCGGTCACGAGCGCGCTGTTCCTGGTGCTGGCGTTCTGCTCGCTGGCCGGCATCTACCTGCTGCTGCACGCCGAGTTCCTCGGCATGGTCCAGATCGTGGTCTACGCCGGCGCGATCATGGTGCTGTTCCTGTTCGTGATCATGTACCTGAACCTCCAGCACGACGTGGAGACCGGGGTGCAGATCGCGGTGCGCCGCGGCATCGGCTGGCTCGCGGGCGCGGCCGTGCTGCTGACCGGGGCGACGCTGTTCGGGGTACCCGCCGGAGGCGGGTCCGGCTGGGCGCTCGGCCCCGCGAACGCGGTCGACCCGGCCGCCGGTGCCGGCAACGTGCGCGCGATCGGGCGCGAGCTCTACTCGCGCTACCTGTTCCCGTTCGAGCTGACCTCGGTGCTGCTGCTCGTGGCCATGGTCGGCGTCATCGTCATCGCGCGCGGGGGCGCCCGGCGCGGAGGCGCCCGCCGCGGGGGACCCCCGCCGGCCGCCGGCCCCGCCGACCCCCCGGAGGACCGTTGATCCCGCTCTCCTGGCTGCTCGCGCTGTCCGCGGTCGTGTTCACGATCGGCGTCGTGGGCGTGCTCGTCCGCCGCAACGCGCTCGTCATCTTCATGTCGGTGGAGCTCATGCTGAACGCCGCGAACCTGACGTTCGTGGCGTTCGCGAACCACATGAAGTCGCTGGACGGGCAGATCTTCGTGTTCTTTGTCATGACCGTGGCCGCAGCCGAGGTCGCCATCGGGCTCGCCATCATCGTCCACCTCTTCCGGCTGCGGGAGACCGTGTTCGTGGACGAGATCCACCTGCTCAAAGGCTGACCCGTGACCCTGCCGCTCCTCTCGCTCATCCCCGGGCTGCCACTCGCCGCGGTCGCGCTGAACCTGCTGCTCGGCGACCGGCTCGGCAAGCGCGGCACGGCCTGGCTCGCGTGCGGCTCGGTGCTCGCCGCGTTCGGGCTGGCGGTGCGCGCGGTGCTGGCGCTGGCGGCGCTCCCCGAGCACGAGCGCCGCATCACCGAGATGGCGTGGACCTGGATGCGGGTCGGCGATTTCACGGCGAACGTCTCGTTCCTGCTCGACCCGCTCTCGGCCGTGATGGTCCTCGTCGTGACCGGTGTGGGCTCCCTCATCCACGTCTACGCGACCGGCTACATGAGCCACGACCGCTCGTTCCGCCGGTTCTTCCTGTACCTCAACCTGTTCATGTTCGCGATGCTCACGCTCGTGCTCGCGGACAACTACCTGCTGATGTTCGTGGGCTGGGAAGGCGTGGGCCTGTGCTCGTACCTGCTGATCGGCTTCTGGGTCGAGCGCCCGGCCGCCGCCCAGGCGGGCAAGAAGGCGTTCATCGTGAACCGGATCGGCGACTTCGGCTTCATGCTGGGCGCGTTCATGCTGGTCGTGGCCACGGGCTCGCTGGACTACGAGCGCGTGTTCGCCGCGGCCCCGCACGCGTTCGCGGCCGGCGGCACGGCGATCACGATGGCCGCGCTGCTGCTGTTCGCGGGCGCGACCGGCAAGAGCGCGCAGATCCCGCTGTTCACCTGGCTGCCCGACGCGATGGAGGGGCCCACGCCGGTCTCGGCGCTCATCCACGCCGCCACGATGGTCACGGCTGGCGTCTACATGGTGGCTCGGAGCCACGTGCTGTTCGAGCTGGCGCCGGCGGCGATGCAGGTCGTGGCCGTGATCGGCGCCGCCACCGCGCTCATGGCCGCGACGATCGGGCTCGCGCAGAACGACATCAAGCGGGTGCTCGCCTACTCCACCGTGAGTCAGCTCGGCTACATGTTCATGGCCTGCGGCGTGGGCGCGTTCGGCGCCGGCATCTTCCACGTCATGACGCACGCGTTCTTCAAGGCGCTGCTGTTCCTGGGCGCGGGCTCGGTGATCCACGCGCTCGGGGACGAGCAGGACCTGCGCCGCATGGGCGGCCTCGCCCCGAAGCTGCCGTGGACGCACGCCACCATGGGGATCGCCACGCTCGCGATCTGCGGCGTGCCGCTCCTGTCGGGCTTCTTCAGCAAGGACGAGATCCTGCACGCGGCGTTCGCGAGCGGCCATTACGGCGTCTGGCTCGCCGGCATCGTCGGCGCCAGCATGACCGCGTTCTACATGACCCGGCTCTACGTGCTCGCGTTCCGAGGGCCCTCGCGCCTCTCGCACGAGTCCGCGCACCACCTGCACGAGTCGCCGCCCTCGATGATCGCCCCGCTCGTGGCGCTCGCGCTGCTCTCGGTGGTGGGCGGATACGTGGGCCTGCCGTTCCAGGAGGGCGGGCATGCGTTCACCCGCTGGCTCCGGCCGGTGCTCGAGGCCGGCGGCCACCACGGCGCGCACCACGAGGTCGCGCGCGGCGTGGAGTGGACGCTGCTGCTGCTCTCGGTGGGCGTGGCGGGTGCCGGCATCCTGTTCGCGCTGCGCTCGTACCTGTGGACGCCGGCGCTCGCCACCGCGCTGCGCGAGCGCTTCGCCGCCGTCCACCGGCTGCTCGAGGGCAAGTACTGGGTGGACGAGCTGTACGACGCGGTGTTCGTGCGGCCGTTCGTGCGCGTGTCCGAGTGGCTGTGGCGCGTCTGGGACGCCCGCGTCGTGGACGGCGTGGTGAACGGCGTCGGCACGACGCTCGAGGGCGGCTCGGCGTTCCTACGCGTGTTCCAGACCGGGTTCGTGGGCACGTACGCCCTGTGGATCACGCTCGGCGTGCTGGCGTTGTTCCTGCACTTCATGAGGCGGACGTGAGCGGATTCCCGTACCTCTCGTTCCTGGTCTTCTTCCCGCTCGCCGCGGGGGTGCTGGTGGCGCTCCTGCCGCGCAGCGCCGAGCGCTCCGCGCGGCTGTGGGCCACGGTCGCCGCCGGGTTCGAGCTGGTGGTGTCGCTCCCGCTCTGGTGGCGGGTGATCCCCGGGGCCCCCGGCTTCCAGTTCGAGGAGCAGGTTGACTGGCTGCCGGCGCTCGGGGCGAGCTACCACCTGGGCGTGGACGGCGTGAGCGCACTGCTGGCGCTCCTCACCACGATCGTCACGCTCCTCGCCATGCTCGGCGCTTGGAACCAGGTGGAGCAGCGCTCGCGCGAGTTCTTCGCGCTCGTGCTCGCGCTCGAGGCGGGCATGCTGGGCACGTTCTTCAGCCTCGACCTGCTGGTGTTCTACGTGTTCTGGGAGGCCATGCTCATCCCCATGTACCTGCTCATCGGGGTCTGGGGCGGGCAGCGGCGGGTCTACGCCGCGGTCAAGTTCTTCCTCTACACGATGGCGGGCAGCGTACTGATGCTCGTCGCGATCCTGTCGCTCTACCACGTGCAGCGCCAGTACAGCGGCGTCGCCAGCTTCGACCTGTCGGCGTTCTACTCACTCCCGCTCAAGCCGCAGGAGCAGCTCTGGTACTTCCTCGCGTTCGCATTCGCGTTCGCGATCAAGGTGCCGATGTGGCCCGTGCACACCTGGCTGCCCGACGCGCACGTCGAGGCCCCCACGGCCGGCTCGGTCATCCTCGCCGCGGTGCTGCTCAAGATGGGAGCCTACGGCTTCATCCGCTTCGCGATGCCCATGTTCCCCAACGCGCTGCTCGCGTGCGCCCCGTGGCTCGCGTGGATCGCCGTCGTCGGCATCGTCTACGGCGCCGTGGTCGCCATGGTGCAGCCGGACCTGAAGAAACTCGTGGCCTACTCGTCGGTGAGCCACATGGGGTTCTGCATGCTCGGGCTCATGGCCATGAACCCGCAGGGCTTCGCGGGTTCGATGATGACCATGTTGAGCCACGGTGTCTCGACCGGCGCGCTGTTCCTGCTCGTGGGCGTCATCTACGAGCGCCGCCACACGCGCGCGATCGCCGACTTCGGCGGCCTGTGGACCGTGGTGCCCGTGTTCTCGTCCGTGTTCCTGGTCGTGACGCTGTCCTCGATCGGGCTGCCGGGCACGAACGGGTTCGTGGGCGAGTTCCTCGTGCTGCTCGGCGCGTTCCGCGCGCACGTCCCGTGGGCGGTGGTGGCCGCCACGGGGGTGATCCTCTCGGCCTGCTACATGCTGTGGATGTTCCAGCGCGTGGTGTTCGGGCCGGTGACGCACGAGGAGACCCGCGGCCTCGTGGACCTGGGCCTGCGCGAGCGGCTCGTGTTCGCGCCGATCCTGCTGCTCATCTTCTGGATGGGCGTGGCGCCGCAGCCGTTCCTCGACCGCATGCAGCCGGCGCTCGATCGCTCGCTCGAGCTGACCCGGACCCGCGCCCGGCAGGCGGCCGTGGTGGCGGCGGAGCCGTCCGCGCTGCGCGCGGCGGCGATGCCCGACTCGGCGGGGGTGCCCCGGTGAACGTGGTCCCGCAGCCGCAGTTCCTGCCCGTGGACTGGTGGGCGCTCGGCGCCGTGATCGCACTCACGGCCGGCGCCATCGTCCTGCTCCTGCTCGAGTTCGTCCCGCCGCGCCCCCGCGGCAACCGGGGCGCGATCGTGGGGCTCCTGACGCTCGCCGCGGCGGGTTGGGCCGTGTGGCAGGTGCGCGACTCGAAGCGCGCGCTGTTCGAGGGCATGTTCGTGCACGACGGCCTGACCGTGTTCTTCACGCTGCTCTTCTGCGCCATCGGAGCCGTCTCGGTACTCATGTCGTGGGACTACGCCAAGCGCACGCGCATCGGGCAGCCGGAGTACTACGCGTTGCTGCTGACCTCGGTGCTCGGAATGGTGGTGATGGCCGCCTCGAACGACCTCATCACCATCTTCCTCGGGCTCGAGCTCATGTCCCTCTCGCTCTACGTGATGGTGGGCTTCCGCCGCCACCAGCTCGAGTCCAACGAGGCCGCGCTCAAGTACTTCCTGCTCGGCGCGTTCGCATCGGGCTTCCTGCTCTACGGCATCGCGCTCCTCTACGGCGCCACGGGCTCCACGAACCTGCAGCGCATCGGCGAGTTCCTCGGCGACTCGCCGATCGCGCGCAATCCGCTGGTGCTCGTGGGCGGGCTGCTCGTGCTCACCGGCTTCCTGTTCAAGGTGGCGGCCGTGCCCTTCCACATGTGGACGCCGGACGCCTACCAGGGCGCGCCCACGAGCGTCACCGGGTTCATGGCGGCGGGGGCCAAGGCCGCCGGATTCGCCGCGCTGCTCCGCATCCTGCTCCGCGCCCTGCCCTCGCTCTCGGACGAGTGGCAGCCGCTGCTCGCCGTGGTCGCGATGGTCACCATGACCGTGGGCAACGTCACGGCGCTGCTCCAGAACAACCTCAAGCGCATGCTCGCCTATTCGAGCATCGCGCATGCCGGCTACCTGCTCGTGGCGCTGGTCGCGGGCGGGCCCGACGGCTCGGCGGCGGCCGTCTTCTACCTGGCCGCCTACTCGGCCATGAACCTCGGCGCGTTCGCGCTGCTCACGCTGCTCGGGCGGGGGAGCGACGAGCCGGTGCTCGTCTCGGACCTCGCCGGGCTCGGGTTCCGCCAGCCCGTCGTGGGCTTCGCGTTCACGCTGTTCATGATCTCGCTCGGCGGCATCCCGCCGACCGCGGGCTTCATCGGCAAGGTGCTCGTGTTCGGCGCCGCGGTGAAGGCCGGGTTCGTCTGGCCGCTGGTCGTGGTCGGGGTGCTCAACAGCGTGATCTCGGTCTACTACTACCTGCGCGTCACCGTGGCGCTCTACATGCGCGCGCCCGAGGGCGAGCCCGTGCCGGTGTCGTGGAACGCCCCGGCGCTGGTGGCGCTCGGCATCACGGTGGTGGCCACGCTGTGGTGGGGCCTGCAGTCGCAGGCTCTCTGGCTCGCCGCGCGCCAGAGCGTGCTCGGGCTCCTGTAGCGACCCGGCGTGGACCTCCGCAGGCCCGGGGGCTCGCGCGCCCGGCGGGAGGGGCGACCGTCGTCACCTGAATCCGGGTCCCCCTCCCCAGCCATCCCCCGATGGGCCGGTTCGAGGAACCCGGACCAGTGATCTTCCCGGTCGCGGCTCCCGGCCGTCGGCAGCGGGCCGTGGAGTCCCTAGGGGGGATAAGCGCAGGAACCGCCCAGAACCGGAACCGGAGATTGGCGACGGGGGCCAGGGAGGCGCCGGGCGCCCGCAAGTCGTTGCCACTGTGCCGCTCGATCCGGTGCGGCTGGCGGCTTCCTGGCGGGGCCGGCCGGCCGGGCGCGCTCCGCCCGCCCGCCCCGGTCGCCCGCCTCCCGCCGCCCGCCACGCGGGGCCGGGCTCCACCGGGCTCCTCGGTCGGCGGCCGCGCGCCACGGCGTGTCGCCGCCGCGCGGCCCCTCACCACCGCGCGCGGCGCCGCCCCGATCCCCCGGCGGGCTGCGCCGCGGCCTCGACACTGCGCTCCCGGGTGCGAGACAATGACATCGGTCCCCCGCAGCCGACCGAGGCCCATGACTCCAGAGTCCATGGGTCCTCCCGCTCCCGAAGGCCTTCTCCAGGAGCTCTACGACGAGCTCCGGGCGCTGGCCTCGAGTCACCTGAGGGGAGAGCGGGCGGACCACACGCTTCAGCCCACCGCGCTCGTCCACGAGGCGTACCTGCGGATGAGCGCCCGCCCGGGGCTCGCGCTCACGGGCCACACCCACTTCCTCGCCATCGCTTCGATCGCGATGCGGCGCGTGCTCGTGGACCACGCCCGCGCCCGGGCCGCGCTCAAGCGCGGAGGTGGCGCCACGCACGTCTCCGTGCGCGAGTCGAACGCGATCACCGAGGACCGCACCCAGGACGTGCTGATCGTAGATTCCGCGCTCGCGCGTCTCGCCGCGGTGGATCCGCAGGCCGAGCGGATCGTCGAGATGCGCTTCTTCGCCGGCATGTCCGAGGTGGAGATCGGAACCGTGCTCGGGGTGAGCGACCGCTGGGTGCGCAAGCAATGGGCGTTCGCGCGCGCCTGGCTGCGGCGGGAGCTGGAGCCGGAGTAGCCGTCCGCTCCGGGGCCGGAGCGGCGCGCGCCGCGGGTCAGGGCCCCGAGCGTTCCCGGGCGCGCGCCGTGGCCTCGAGCGAGGCCAACTCGCGCTCGGCCCGCTCGAGGACGAGCGAGTCGCGGCGCGCGTGCGCCAGCTCGAGGGCGCGCTCGAGGCACGAGCGGGCCGAGGCGAGCGCGCCCTCCGCCCCCGAGAGCTCGAACCGCGCCCGGTGCAGCATGCCGCGCCGCAGCCAGTGCGAGCTCGCTTGGCGCGGCAGGCTCGTGGCCGAGAACGCCCCCGTCGTCTCGCGCAGGCGTGCTTCGGCCGAGTCCAGCCACGCCTCCCGGCCCGTGGTCCTCGCCAGCGCCACGAACGGCGTCGCCTGGACCGAGCGAAGCCAGGCCCGCTGTGGCGTCGTCGCCTGCGCCTGTCGGAGCGCAACCCAGGCCGTGTCGAGGTCGTGGAGCGCCGCCTGGAGCAGGCGCGCCTTCTCGTGCGGGATCGCGGCCAGCTCGGCGCGCGCCATCGCGAGCCGGGCGCACTCCTCGCGGGTCTCGGCAAAGATCCTCGGCCGGTCCGGCCCGCGGTAGGACGCGCACTCCGCCATGTAGCGGTCGGCGGAGTCGAGCGCGGCGGGGTCGCGCGTGACCTCGCCGAGCGTCCGGAAGGCCCGGGCACGCTCGAAGAGCAGGGAACCGAGCGCGGGCCAGTCCTGCGAGAACGCGACACGCAGCCGGTAGGCGGAGTCGGACCACGCCACCGCCTGCCTCGCCACGGCGGCCGAGCGGCGGAAGCGGGCGAGGTCCGTGTGCACTTCGGCGAGCTGGTTGAACGCGTAGGCGAAGCGGTTGCCCACGCTGCCGTACGGGTCCTCGAGCCCCTGCGCCGAGAGCCGCATGGCGATCCGGCGATGTCCGGCGAGCGAGGCCGCGGCGTTGTCGAGCGCCTGCTGGAGGTGTCCCGAGCGTCCCCACATCCGGTAGAGCGACGACTGGGCGCCGGCGATCAGCGAGAGCAGCTCGGCGTCCGTCACCTCCGGCAAGCCGAGCTCCTTGACCTGGAGGTCGGCGAGCGCGCCCGGCGGTGGCGTGGCCGGCAGCGCGCGCGCGTGCTCGAGCGTCAGGACCGCCTGGTTCGCGGGCCGCACGTCCCAGGTGAGCTCGCCGAGCAGCATCTCGGCGGTGCCGAGGTCCTTCTCGAGCCGGCGCAGGAGCACGCCGTGGTGGCGGAGCGGCGGCACCTGACCCACGAGCGTCCGCGCGCGCCCGAGCAGGTCCGTGACCTCGCGCAGCCGCGAGGGCGAGCGCTCGCCCTCGTAGAGGATGGCTTCGGCTTCGGCGACGAGCGACTCGGCCTCGCGGTACTGGCCGCGCACGCGCGCGAGCGGCATGGCCCGGTCGCCGCCGAGGAGCCAGGCCAGCACGATCGCGCCGGCCACGGCGAGCAGGGCGAGTCCCGCGGTCAGCCGCCGCCGCTTGGCGGACCAGCGCAGCATGCGGCGCAGCAGGCCCGGGCCGTGGGCGCGCACGGCGCGGCCCTCCAGCAGGCGCCGGAGGTCGCCGGCGAGCGCCCCCGCATGCGGGTAGCGATGGCGCGGATCCTTCTCGAGCGCCATGCCGACGATCCGCGCGAGTGCGCCGCGCGCCTCGGGCACGATCTGGCCGAGCGGGCGCGGCTCCGCGGTCAGGATCGAGGCGATGGCGCGGTGGAGCGAGACCGAGGACGCCTCGTACGGGGCCTCCCCGCTCACGAGCTCGTAGAGCACGACGCCGAGCGAGTAGACGTCCGAGGCCGGGCCGACCGCGGCCGGGTCGGCCTGGACCTGCTCGGGGCTCATGTACTGGGGCGTGCCGATGAGCTGCCCGGTGCGCGTCGCGAGCTCGGTGGGTCGCTCGTCGCCGGCCACGAGCCTCGCCACGCCGAAGTCCAGCACCACGGGCCGGCCGTCCCCGCGCACGAGGATGTTCGCGGGCTTGAGGTCCCGGTGCACGACGCCGAGCGCGTGGGCGTGCTGCACCGCCTCGCAGACGTCGGCGAGGAGCCGCAGTCGGGCCTCGAGCGGGAGCCGGCGCTCGTCGGCGTGGCGCAGGAGCGCCTGCCCCTCGACGTACTCCATCGCGATCCAGGGGCGTGAAACGCCCCCGGGTCCCGGCTCCTCGCCGACCTCGAGCAATCGCGCGAGCCCGGGGTGCTCGAGCCGGCGGAGGATCTCGGCCTCGAGCCGGAAGCGCGCGCGCAGCTCCGGCGAGTAGGCCCCCGCGGCCAGCAGCTTGAGCGCCACGCTCCGGCCGTCCCGCTCCGCCAGGTGCACCACGCCCATGCCGCCGTGGCCCAGCTCGCGCTCCAGCCGGTAGGGGCCGACGGTGCGCCCGACCGCGGAGGCCAGCTCGCCCAGCGCCTCGCGCCCGTCGAGCGGCGCGTCGAGCACCGTGTCCTGCTCGCCGTGCAACAGGAACAGCTCGAGCACCTCGCGGCGCAGCTCGTCGTCCCCGGCGCAGACCTGGGCCAGGAACGCCGCCCGGCGCCGGGCCGGGACGTCGAGCGCATCGAGGAAGACCTGCTTGACCCGCGCGTGCCGCCGCGAGGCCGGATCGTCCGGGCCGGGCCCGCCGCTCAATGGTTCTCCCACGTCCCGGGCGAGACGAGCTCGACCGAGTGCCCGCCGGGGTCGCGGAAGTAGAGGCTCCGGCCGCCTCGTTCCCACTCGGCGCGCCCGTCCAGCGCCACGCCGTGGCCGGCGAGCCAGCGCTCCCAGGCGCCGAGATGCTCGCGCCGCGCGCCGAGCGCCACGTGGGCCGGGCCCGAGCCGTCGTGCGGCGGGATCAGGCCGCCGGGCCAGCGCACACCCTCGAGCGTGCCGCCGCGCCGGAACAGGAGCAGCACCGTGCCGGCGCCGGCGTCGAGCGCGACCAGCCGCTCGCCGGCGCTCATCACGCGCAGGCCCAGCACGTCGCGGTAGAACGCGGTGGCCGCGGGCAGGTCGTCGAAGTAGAGCGCCGTCTCGACCACGCCCTCGAGGGGCGGGGGCGGTCCGGCCGACTCCAGCATGCATCCTCCTCCGGCGCCGTTCGCGCCGCGAGGCGAGGGGTGGGGCCGGCGCCGCCGGCGCCGGTCAGGTCGAGCGCGAGGCCGGGTCCCTGCCCGCTCGCGCGGGTCCGGCCCCGGAGGGCTCGCGCTCGCCGAACTCGACGCGGCCGCGGTCCGAGAGCCGGGAGCGGAGCCACAGGTACGCGCCGACGAACAGCCCGAGCGGCAGGATCGAGAGCGCGATCGTGCTGGCGAAGAACGCGAAGCGGTTGGCGGGGTTTCCGCCGCCGCAGACGGCGCAGGCTCGGGCCACGGCGGGTGCCAGGATCGCGAGCGCCACGAGCAGGGCGGGCGGGAGCCCGCGGCGGAGCGCGCTCACCGGTACACCACCAGCCACAGGACGGGCCACACGAGCACGACGAAGTACCAGAAGAGCTGCGTCGCCCCGAAGCGCGAGGCCGGCATGCGGCCCGAGAGCAGCGACCGCCAGCACCAGAGCAGCAGGCCCAGTGCGATGAACGCGTGCAGCGCGTGCACGCCGATGATCAGGTAGAAGAAGCCGCCCACCTGGCTCGAGGACACGGTCAGGCCCTGGGCGAGCAGGCCGGCCCACTCGGCTCCCTGGAGCAGCAGGAACAGCGTCCCGAGCGCGACACCGGCGCTGAGCGGCGCGCGCGCGGCGCGCTGGCCGCGGCGGCGCTCGACGCGGTGCGCCAGCGCCACGGCCACACCGCTCGCGAGCAGCGCGAGTGTGTTGAGCGCCGTGCGCTCGAACGGCAGCCGCGGCTGGTCGGCGGGGGGCCAGCTCCCGGGCGGCGCCGCGTTCCGCACGATGACGAAGGCCGAGAGGAACCCGGCGAACAGCATGACCTCCGTGAACACGAACACGGCCATGCCGAACAGCGCGTGGTCGGTGAAGTTGCGGCGCGAAAGCTCGCGCGCGCTCAGCGCTTCAGGGGTGGCCATGCTCCGGGGTCCCCGCGCCCGAGCCGCCGGCCGGCTGGGCTTGCCCACCGCCCGTGTGCGGTTTCTCGGGTGTGAAGCTCTTGTGGAAGTTCTCGTCCTTCTTCCAGTACTGGCCCTCGCCCTTCTGGATGTCGGGCGCGAGCGCGCCGTACAGGAGCACCATGAGCGCGAGCCCCACGATGAGCAGCCAGTGGACGATCGGCTTCTCGATGTCCAGGTGCATGAAGTTCTTGGCCACCATGTAGGCCTTCACCAGCGCGATGCCGAAGGCCGTCGTGAGCATGACGACGCGGATCCCGGTCATCGGGCCGACGACGCTGATCACGAGCAGGGCCACGAGGATGGCCCAGATCTTCACGTAGTTCCGGTGCGGTCCGTGCGGCGCCACTCCCGCGTGCGCGCCCGGGGCGTGGCCGTGCGCCGAGTGTGCGCTCATGTCAGCGGGCCTCCTTCGGCGGCGTGAGCGGGCTCATTTGGCGATGTACAGCAGCGGGAACAGGAAGATCCACACGATGTCCACGAAGTGCCAGTAGATGCCGATGTTCTCGACGCGGTGGAGCTCCTGGTTCTTGCGCGCGGTGTTCGCCACCCACAGCATGATGACCATGCCGGCGAGCACGTGGAACGCGTGCAGGCCGGCCGCCGTGTAGTAGTAGGACCAGAAGCCGCCCGCCTGGAGCGTGTAGCCGTGGATGATCTCCTCGCGCCACTCGAACGTCTTCACGATCAGGAAGACGAGGCCGCCGAACACGGTGAGCTGCAGCAGCCGGGCGGCCTTCGGACCGTCGCCCTTCTCCGCGGCCTGGTGCGCGAGCACGGCCGAGAGGCTCGAGGTGAGCAGCACGAGCGTGTTGAACGCGCCCGCCCAGACGTTCGTGTGGGCCGCCTGCTCGGCCCACTCCGGGTGGCCCAGCCGGTGCAGGATGTAGCTCGCCAGAACGCCGCCGAAGATGACGATCTCGGACAGCAGCACCCACCAGACCGCGAGGCGGCCGGTGGGGATGTTCATGCTGGCCCGCTGGGTGGCGATGGTCTTCACGCTCATGGCGTCACGCCTTCTCGTTCTGGGGCCAGTAGTCGGTGTCGCGGCCGGGTGTGGCGTACTCGTACGGGCCGCGGTGGACCGTGGGCAGCTCCGCCCAGTTGCCGTGCGGGGGCGGGGACTCCGTCGTCCACTCGAGCGTCGTGGCCTTCCACGGGTTCCGCTCGGCCTTCCGGCCGCGGAACGCGCTGACGATGAAGTTCCACAGGAACACGAACTGGAACAGCAGCATCACGACGAGCGCCACCGTGGACATGATGCGAAGCGCCTGCATCTCGGGCGTCGCCAGATCGGGGAAATGCGTGTAGTCGTAGATGCGGCGGTGCTCGCCCGAGAGCCCCAGGAAGAACATGGGGATGAAGATGAAGTTGAACGGGATGATGGTGCCCCAGAAGTGGATCTTGCCCAGCCGCTCGCTCATCATCCGCCCGAACATCTTCGGGAACCAGTGCGTGAGCCCGGCCATGCCCCCGATGATGGCGATCGGGTAGAACGTGTAGTGGAAGTGCGCGACCACGAAGTAGGTGTCGTGGAAGAATATGTCCGCGCCGCTCGCGCCCAGGTAGATGCCGGTGACGCCGCCGATCAGGAACTCGGCCATGAACGCGAGCGCCCACAGCATCGGGGTCGTGAACCGGATCGAGCCGCCGTAGAGCGTGGCGATGTAGAGGAAGCACATCTCGGCGATCGGGATGGAGATGAGCACCGTCGTGACCGTGAACACGTTCGCCATGCGCGGGTCGATGCCGGCCACGAACTGGTGATGCGCCCACACGAAGAACGACAGCGCGCCGGTGGCGATGACCGTGTAGATGACGGTCTTGTAGGCGAACATCTTCTTGCGGGCGAACACGGTGATGATCTCGGCCACGATGCCCATGGCGGGCAGCAGCACCACGTACACCTCCGGGTGGCCGAAGAACCAGAACAGGTGCTGCCACAGCACCGGGTCGCCGCCGCGCGTGGGATTGTAGAACGCGGTGCCCAGGTTCTGGTCGAACAGCAGCATCACGGCGCCGGCGATGAGCGGCCCGACCGAGGCCATGAACAGCAGGCTCGCGACGACGATGAACCACACCACGAGCGGCACGTCGAACGCGCGCATGCCCGGCGCGCGGGCGTTCATGGCGGTGACGATGAAGTTGATGCCGCCCAGCAGGAACGCCACGAACTCGAGCGCGACCGCGATCACCCACAGCGTCGAGCCCATGGGCGTGAGGCTGTACTTCGCCTGCGCCGAGAGCGGCGGGTAGGCGGTCCACGCGCCGCCGAAGCCGCCGCCCGGCACGAACAGCGACACGAGCAGGACGATGGCGCTCAACAGGAAGAGCTGGTAGCTCAGGCGGTTGATGCGCGGGAACACCATGTCGTCGCAGCCGCACATGAGCGGGATCAGGTAGTTCCCGAAGCCCGCGAGCAGCACCGGCATGGCCACCCAGAACACCATGATGCTGCCGTGGTTCGTGATGAGCGCGTTGTAGACGTCCGGCGAGACGTGCCCGAAGAGCGGCACGTTGAGGCCCGGGTAGGCGATCTGCATGCGGAAGACGTACGCCATGAAGCCGGCGATCAGCGCCATCGCCATGCCGGTGAACATGTACTGGAACGAGATGATCTTGTGGTCCGTGGACCACAGGTATTTCATGAACCCGTTGGGCTCGGCGTGGCCGTGGGGGGCCGGGGCGTGGGCTTCGACCGTGGTCGTGTGGCTCATGGGATCCCCGTCAGTTCGAAGCGCCGGCGGAGGCCACCGCCGTGGTGTCGGTGGGCGTGGCGGAGGCCACCGCGGAGTGCTGCTGCACCCAGGCGGCGTGCTGCTCGGCGCTCGCGATCACCACGCGGCCCCCCATGATGCCGTGGCCGATGCCGCAGATCTCGGCGCACAGGATGTCGTAGGTGCCGGTGCGCGTGGGTTTGAACCAGCCGGTGATCGTGCGCCCGGGGATCGCATCCTGCTTCAGGCGGAACACCGGCACGAAGAAGCTGTGCAGCACGTCCCGGGACTCGAGCAGGAAGTGGTAGGTCTTCCCCTCGGCCACGTGCAGCGTGTCGCTCGTCCACACGTCGTCCGCGGTGTCGAGCGCGCCGTCGCTCCCCGAGTGCTGGAACGCCCAGGTCCACTGCTGGCCCACGATGCGCACCGTGTCGTCGGCGGGCGGCAGCGTCTGCTTCACCCGCACCCACACGCGCACCGCCGCGACGATGATGACGATGTCGCAGAGCAGGATGAGCAGGTGGGGGATGTTGATCCAGCGCTTGAGGTGCGGCTCCTTGCCGGTGATGTACTGGGACTTCGGGTTCGCGCCGGCGCGGAACCGCCACATGAGCCAGAAGAACATGATCTGGGTGGCGAAGAACCACACGCCCACGAGCCAGGTCACCAGGACGACGAGCCCGTCGATCTCACCGGCGAACGTCGCGGCCCTCGGCAGATTCAGGAGCATCGCGGCCTCTAGAAGATGAACAGGAAGACGGCGCCCACGAACAGCGCGACGCCGACCACGGTGAAGATGAACGTCAGCCGGGCGGTGTGCTCCGCCCAGTCCTCGTCGAAGCCGTCACCGGCCATGCGGGCCCTCCGTCACTTCTGCAGCGTCCGGATGAAGGCGACCACATCCCGCATCGCCGTGCTGTCCTCGAGCGTGCTCGCCATCGCCGCCATCTGGGCACCCATGACGTCCTCCGGGTGCGCGCCGCGCATGCCCGACTTGAACTTGGCGATCTGCGACAGCATGTACCAGTCGTGCTGGTAGGTGAGGGGCGGGGCGCCCAGCGCCTCGTTGCCCTTGCCGTCGTCCTGGTGGCAGGTGACGCAAAGGCCCTGGTAGCGGGTGCGCCCGGTGGCCGTGTCGCCCCCGGCCATCGTCGGCGCGGGCGCGCGGCCCGGCAAGGTGGCCACGTACTCGGACACCGACGCCACGTCGCCCTCGCGGTAGAGCGAGCGCGCCATGGGGCGCATGCGCGAGCCCTCGAGGTCGTGCGGGTTCGCGCCGCGCATCGCGCTCCGGAAATTCTGGAGCTGGCGTTCGAGGTACCAGCGCGGCAGCCCCGCGATCGCGGGCGCGCCGAGCGTGTGGCTGCCGAGACCGTCGCGCCCATGGCAAGGCACGCACGAGCCGTAGATCTGCCCGCCGCGCGCGAGGCCGGGGCCCGGCGTGGTGGCGCAGCCGGCGAGGAGCGCGGCCGAATACAGGGCCGCGAACGGGACCAGGAGTGCCTTCCGAGACAAATCCGCCTCCGGAGACGGGTGGAGGAAGCGCCGACCGCTCACGGCCCGGTGCGGGTACACGCCCGAGCCGCGAAGTCCGCGGCCCGCATCCGGTCCATCCCGGGGCTTATACACGATGCGGCCGCGCGGCGGCAACCTGCTCCACGGGCCAACTCCAAGTGCGCGAGGCAGTAAGCGCGAGAGGGCCGGCTCACTCGCACGCCCTCCGGGGTCTCCCCATGCGACTCGTGCGCGGGGCGGCGGCCGCGCGCTCGCGCTTGTCGGCGGCGGCCGCGCTCTCCTAACGTGCGGCGCGAGCCCGGCGCTCCCCCGAGACCCGAGCCGCGAGGCGTCCTTGGTCCGATCCGACATCCGCTGCGTAGCGTCCCTGCAGGGGAAGCCCTGGGGAGACTGCGCATGAGCGAGAGCGACCGGGACCGGAGCCTGCTCGAACGCGTGGCCGCGCAGGACCAGGAGGCGCTCGCCGAGCTCTACGATCGGTACGCCGACCTGCTCCACTCGCTGGCGGTCCGAATCCTCGGGCCCGGCGCGGAAGCGGAGGAGGCGTTGCAGGACACCTGGCTCCAGGCCTGGCGCTCGGCACCCAGCTACGACCCGGCGCGCGGCGCGGTGGCCGCGTGGCTCATCACGATCGCGCGGAGCCGCGCGCTCGACCGCGCCCGCAGCGTCACCTCGCGCCGGCGCGCAGAGTCCGCCGCCGCGCTCGAGGCCGAGGCGGCGCCGTCGCCCTCGGCGCCGGACCCCGCGGCCGGCTACGCGCGGCGCATCCTGCGGAAGAGCGTGGCGGCGGCGGTCACGGCGCTCGCCCCGCCGCAGCGGCAGGTGATCGAGCTCGCCTACCTGGACGGCCTCTCGCAGTCGGAGATCGCGACGCGGCTGCGGGCGCCGCTCGGGACCGTCAAGTCGTGGACGCGGCAGGCGCTCCTCAAGCTGCGCGAGCGCGTGCCGGTGGAGGAGCTGCCTTGAGCCGCCATCGCGACGAGCACCTGGACCTGTGCGCGGCCCACGTCGTGGGCGCGCTCGACGAGGCCGGCCGCGCCGAGCTCGAGGCGCACCTGACGAGCGGCTGCGAGATCTGCCTGGCCGAGCTGCGCGCGCTCTCGGGCGGCGTGACCGTGCTGGCGCTCTCGCTCCCGCACCGGCCAGCTCCCCCGGAGGCGCGCGAGCGCGTGCTGGCCGCGGTGCGCACGGAGGCCGCCGGCACGGATCGGTGGGGCGGCACCTGGAGCGTGCCTCCCGAGCGACCGGCGCCCGCGCCGCAGGAGCCGCCCGCTCGCGCGGGCGAGGAGCTTCCGCCTTCCGCCACCGTCGTGAAGCCCGCCCCGCCGCGGCCGCGCGCCCTCGTCTGGGCGTGGGCCGCTGCGGCCGCGCTGCTCGCGGTTTCGAGCGTGTTCGCGTGGCGCCGGGCCGGCGAACTCTCCGACCTGCTCGAGCAGGCGCGGGCGCGGAACGACGCGCTGCGCGAGACACTCGAGCGCGAGCGCGGCTGGGCGGCGCTCCTCGAATCGCCGGACACGAAGGTGGTGCGCCTGGCCGCCACGCCCGAGGGCGACCCGGCGCTCGCCGCGCGCGTGCTCTTCGACCCGGCCTCGCGGCGCGCGATCCTCGTCGCGGAGGCGTTCGCGCCCGGCGCGGAGCGCGACTTCGAGCTGTGGGCGATCACCGCGACCGGGCCCGCGAGCCTGGGCCTCGTGCGCGCCGACGCCGGCGGGCGCGCGGTCGTGCGGCTCGAGGACGTGGGCGACCCCACGACGCTGGCGGGCTTCGCCGTCTCGCTCGAGCCAGCGGGAGGCTCGCCCAACCCCCGGAAGCCGTCGGGCCCGGTCGTGATGTTCGGCCCGATCGGCGGCTGATCCGCACGCGGCAGGGGCCTGCACCGCACGCCCGGGCCGGCCGGCGGCTGGCCGGGCCGGCCAGTCCCGAGCCGCGCCGGCCGCGCTGAACGCCGCGCGGCGCCCCGACGGCCGGGCGAGCGGCCCCGGCAACCGGCTCGCGTTGCGAGGGTTCCGTCACGCCTGCCAGCGCCCGGTGAAGCCCGGCCCCCGGGGTGGCCCTCCGGCACGGACCTCGCAGGTCGAAACCCGCGCCGGGCCGCGGGCGTAGCCCCGGCGAGCCCGCTCGAGCAGGCGGCGGGCGTCGAGCAGCGCACGGCCCACGTCCCCGGCGTGGCGCCTAACCTCGAGGAGTGGCCATGCGTCCGAACGCCGGAACCCCGCCCCGTCCCGCGCTCGCGGCGATCGTCCCGCCGCACGTCTTCGCGCACATGGCGAACCTCTCCGACGCGCGCTGGCCGGGGCTCGCCTCGCGGGGGCGCGAGAGCCTCGTGCTCTCCGACGAGGTGCGCGCCGGCCGCTGCGCGCTGCTCGGCGTGACGCCGATCCGGGCCGAGGGGAGCGGCGCGCCCAAGCGCACGGTGCACGACGCCGGGAACGGCTTCACGCTCCCGGGGCGCGCGGTGCGAGGCGAAGGCGACCCGCCCTCGGGCGACGTCTCGGTGGACGAGGCCTACGACGCGCTCGGCGCCACCCACCGTTACTTCCTCGAGGTCCACGGGCGCGACTCGATCGACGGCCGGGGGCTCCCGCTCGTGGCCACGGTCCACTACCGCCGGGCGTTCAACAACGCGTTCTGGAACGGCCACCAGATGGTGTTCGGCGACGGTGACGGCGAGATCTTCGGGCGCTTCACGCGCTCGCTCGACATCATCGGGCACGAGCTGGCGCACGGCGTCACCCAGTACGAGGCCGGGCTCCTCTACTTCGGACAGAGCGGAGCGCTCAACGAGCACATGAGCGACGTGTTCGGCGCGCTCGTCCAGCAGCACACGCTCCGCCAGACCGCGAAGAAGGCGAATTGGCTGATCGGCGCCGGGCTGTGGGCCGAAGGCATCAAGGGCATCGCACTCCGCAGCATGAAGGCGCCCGGGACCGCCTACGACGATCCGCGCATCGGCAAGGACCCCCAGCCCGCGCACATGAAGGACTACGTGGACACGCTCGATGACAACGGCGGCGTCCACATCAACTCCGGCATCCCGAACCACGCGTTCTACCTCGCCGCGGTGGGGTTCGGCGGCCGCGCGTGGGTCAAGGCCGGGAAGGTCTGGTACCATGCGCTGACCGAGGTGCTGCGCAGCACCTCGAACTTCCGGGCCGCCGCGCGGGCCACCCTGGAGGCGGCCGGGCGCGAGTTCGGGCTCGACGGCGCACGCATCGTGAGCGACGCCTGGAGGAAGGTGGGCGTCGAGGCGAAGACCACTGCCGGCCGCGGGAAGCGCGCGAAGCGCGCCCGCACCGCCGCGAGGAGGGCGCGCCAGCTTGCGGATCCACGTGGTGCGGAGCGGAGGCATCGCCGGGCTTCGTAGCGAGCACGACCTGGACACCGAACAGCTCCCCGGCGCCGACCGCGAACGACTCGCCGACCTGGTGCGCTCGGCGGCGTTCTTCGGGCTCGCGCCGGATCGGTCGTCCCGGCTCCCGGACATGATCCTGTACCGCGTCCGCATCGAGGACCACGGGCGCGCGCACGAGGTGCTGTTCGACGACGCCTGCGACGAACCCTCGCTGCTCGAGCTGGTCGAGCGCGTGGCCGAGCTGGCGAAGGCGATGCCGCACTGACCCGCCGCGCGCCCGCGGCGCGCGCGCCCCACCCGACCGGGGGCCCACATGGACGGACCGCTCCGCATCCGCCGCGCTGCGCGCGGGGCCCTGGCCGGCCGCGCGGTGGGCCCTGTGGACCCGTGGCTCGCGCGGCTCGTGAAGCTCGTGCCCGCCGAGGTCGTGGCCGTCTACCTCGCCGGCCGGCCGCTCGCCGCGGCGCGCTTCGCGGATCAGTGGCCCGTGGTCTGCCTGCTGCTCGTGGTGATCGTGCGCGCGTGGGGGAGCTCGGACCGGCGCGGGCCGCAGTGGATCTCGGTCGCGATCGCGACCGTCTCGTTCGCGCTCTGGGTGCAGGCCACCGGCGGCCGCTTCCTCGGCTGGAGCCTCCCCGCGGACGCGGCCGGGCTCGCCGTGCTCGTCTGGACCACGCTCGTCCCCGTCTTCTGGCGCGGCGACGAGACGGCCTGACGACCGGCGGGGCACGTATCGCGCCGGAGCCGGGTCAGGGCCGTGCCGGCAGCCGCCAGACGAGCGCCTCCGCCGGATCGCCCGGCTCGAGCCGCGCCGCGGCCTCGGGCACGACGAGCAGCGCGTGCGCGCGCGACTGGGGCAGGAGATGGCCGGAGACCTGCGCCCCGGCGGGTGAGGCCCACAGCGCGCCTTCGCGCCAGGCGAGCGTGGCGCGCACGAAGTCGGTGCGGCCCTCGCGCGACTCGACACGCTCCGCGGCCCGTGCCGGCGCGCGCGGGCGGTCGAGCTCGGCGTGGCCTTGCAGCGCGCGGAGTGCGGGCCGCACCAGCGTCTCGAACACGCACGCCACCGATGCCGGGTTTCCGGGCAGGCCGAAGTAGAGCCGGCCGTCGGGTGCGCCGAAGGCCTGCGGCCGGCCCGGCCGCATCGCCACGCGCAGGAGCTCCACGCCGGGGAGCGACGTGATCGCGACCTTCACGGGGTCGCGGTCGCCGGCGGAGACGCCGCCGATCGTGAGCACCACGTCGCACGCCTCGAGCGCCTCGCGGATGGCGGTCGCGACGCGGCCGGTGTCGTCCGGCAGGCGCACGGCGCGCTCGACCGCGCCGCCGGCCTCCTCGACGAGCCTCGCGAGGAGCGGCAGGTTGCTGTCGCGGATCGCGCCCGGGCGGAGCGGCTGGTCCACGTCGAGCAGCTCGTCGCCGGTCGAGAGCACCGCCACGCGCGGCGTGGGGGAGACCTCGACGAACGGCAGGCCGAGTGCCGCGAGGAGCGCCAGGTCGTGCGTCGTGAGCTCTCGGCCCGGCTCGAGCGCCACCGCACCCGCGGCCAGGTCGGCGCCCGCTTCACGCACGTGCTCGCCGGCGCGCGAGGGCCGGCGCACGGTGCAGCGCTCGGCGGGGCTGGTGCCGGAACGCTCGCTCTCCTCGAACGGCACGATGGCGTCGGCCCCGGCCGGGAGCATGGCGCCGGTCATGATGCGCGCCGCACCCCCGGGCTCGAGCGGCCGCTCGCTCACCCGGCCGGCTGCCAGGAACTCCGTCACGCGCAGCGTGACGGGCGCGGACGCCGAGGCGTGCGCGAGGTCGGCCGCTCGCACGGCGAAGCCGTCCATGGCGCTGTTCCGGAACGGCGGCAGCGCGTGCGGCGCGACCACCGCCTGGCGGAGCGCGCGGCCCACGGCCCGCACGAGCCGCACGCGCACCGGCGGGCGCGGCGCCACCGCGTCGAGGACGAGCGCTCGAGCCTCCCCGTAGGTGACCGCGCGGGGCCCGCTCAACGCGCGCGGCCCCTGGGCCGGCGGCCGCGCCCGGCCGCGGCGCGCGGGCGGCCCCGTGCCGCGCGGCGTGCCGGCGTCCCGCCCGCCCGCGCCGCGCCCGGCCGCGTCCACTCGCCCGAGCGCCCGCCGCGCTTCTCCCACAGCGCGACGTCCTCGATCACGAGCGTGCGGTCCACGGCCTTGAGCATGTCCACGAGCGTCAGCGCGGCGGCGGCCACGGCCGTGAGCGCCTCCATCTCGACCCCGGTCCGGCCGGTGGTGCGGACCCGGCACTCGATCCCGACCGCCGGCGGTCGCGCCGAATAGGAGAACGCCACGTCCACGCCTTCGATCCGGAGCGGGTGCGCGAGCGGGATCCACTCATCGGCGCGCTTGGCGGCCATGACACCGGCCAGGTGCGCGGTGGCGAGCACGTCCCCCTTGGGCGTGCGGCCCGAGCGCAGGAGCCTCAGCGTGGCCGCGGCCATGCGCACGCGCCCGCGCGCCACGGCCTCGCGGGCGGTCTCGGCCTTGGCGCTCACGTCTACCATGCGCACGCGGCCGCGGCGGTCGAGATGGGTGAGCCGTGCCATGAGCGCGCGAGGATAGGAACGTGCCGCACCCCCGGCAAGCGTGCCGGCGTGCGCTTCTCCGTTGACCCGCCCATCCCCTGACCGTAAATTCGTGGTCCTCCACCCCATGTCACCCCACCGTCGGCCTCCCATCTCCGCGCGGCACTCGTTCGCCCTGGCGTTCGACCTCGCGGTCCGCCGCGACCCGGTGCAATCGTTGGGGGTGCCGCTCCTGCTCCACGCCCCGTGGCTCGCGATGCAGGCGGTGCTGCCCGCCCCCGACGAGCCCGGCGGTCTGACCGCGCGGAACCTGCTCCTCAACAGCGTCGTCCTCGCCGCCGACTTCTTCGTCTCGCTGCTCGTGGCGGGGATGCTGCGCTTCCGCGCGCGCTCGGTGTTCGAGGCCGACCCGGGCAAGGCGCCCGCCCCGGCGCTCGCCTGCTACGAGCGGTCGATCGCCCGGCTGCCCTGGCTCTTCGTCACCGAGGTGCTGCGGAACCTGGCGATGTTCGGCGCCAGCCTCTTCCTCGTGCTCCCGGGCGTCTGGGTGGGCTTCCGGCTCTCCATGGCCACCGAGGCGGTCGTGCTCCGGGACACGAGCGCGTTCGGGGCCTTCGGCCGGTCGTTCGAGCTGACCGCGGCCCGGCTCGAGCGCTGGCTCGAGATGATCGCCATGTCCGTGGTCGTCGTGCTGGCCGTGCTGTTCTCGTGCGCGCTCTGCTACCTGCTGCTCCCCGGCACGCAGTGGTCCACGTGGGCGACCGTGGCGCTGTTCCTGCTCCCGATGGTGATGACGCTCATCCAGTACGCCTGGACGTTCTTCTACCTGCGGCTCGAGCAGGTGGACACGCCCGTGGTCTCGGGCGGCTGGGGCGGGGGTGGGGACGGCGGCCGGAGCGAGGGGGCCGCGCCGGCCCCGATGCCGCAGCTCAAGGTGGTCGAGGGCCGCCGGGGGCTGACCTCCAAGCCCTCCTGAGCGCGGCAGGCCCGACGGACAGAGGTGGTTGAGCCGCAGGCTCCGGCGTGTCATCTTGAAACGGTGAGCCACACCCCGCCCGCCGAGCGCGGCCGCACGCCGGGCCGCGTCCCGCGCGCCGGGCGCGGCTCGACCCGTCCCGGGGTCGAGCCGCGCCGGCCGCACGCCGACATCGCGCTCCCGCCCATCGTCGGCGCGAGCCCGCGCATGCAGCGGCTCATCCGGCTCGTCTCGCGCGTGGCGCCCACCGAGAGCACCGTGTTGGTGCTGGGCGAGAGCGGCACCGGCAAGGAGCTGGTCGCGCGCTCGCTGCACGTGCTCTCCCGCCGCGCGCAGGGGCCGTTCGTCCCGGTGAACGTGGCGGCGCTGCCGGAGACGCTCATCGAGAGCGAGCTCTTCGGCTACGCCAAGGGCGCGTTCACCGGCGCCCAGGCGGACCGGCCCGGCCTCGTCGAGGAGGCGGACGGCGGCACGCTCTTCCTGGACGAGATCGGCGACATGCCGCCCACGACCCAGGTGCGCCTGCTGCGCACGCTCGAGAACAACGAGGTGCGGCGGCTCGGCGAGAACACGCCGCGGCACGTGGACGTGCGCGTGGTGGCCGCCACGCATCGCGACCTGCAGGCGTTCGTGGCCGAGGGGCGTTTCCGCGCCGACCTCTACTACCGCCTGAACGTCGTCCAGCTCGAGGTCCCGCCGCTGCGCGCGCGCCCAGAGGACATCGGGCTCCTGGCGTCGTACTTCCTGGAGCGGGCGGCGCGGCGCACGGGGCGCCGGAACCTGCGCTTCGCGCCCGAGGCCGTGGCGCTGCTCGCGCGGCACGCCTGGCCCGGGAACGTGCGCGAGCTGGAGAACGCGGTGGACCACGCGGTCGCGGTGAGCGAGGGCGAGCTCCTGGGCGCGGGCGACCTGCCGGCCTCGGTGCGCGCGCCGCGGCTGCTCGCGCCGCACGCGGGTCCCGAGGCACGCGGCCCGGCGCCGGACGGGGACGCCTTCGCGGTCGCCGACCCTCACCCCGGACCGCGGCGCACCGTGCGCCCGAGCGCGGCCCGCTCTCTCGACGAGGTGACGCGCGAGCACGTGCTCCACGTGCTCGCGCACCACGACGGCAACGCCACCGCCGCGGCCCGTGTGCTCGGGGTCTCGCGCACCACGCTCTGGCGGATGCTCAAGCGCTGGGGCGTGCGCCGCGCCCCGGCGAAGCGGAGGTGAGCCGCGCGATGGGCTCCGAGCGGCGCTACTACGACGACGGCTACCGGCGGAGCTTCGCCGGCGAGCTGGTCGCCGTGGGCGAGCACGCCGGCCGGCCGGCCGTGGAGCTGGCCGAGACCTGGTTCTACCCGGAGAGCGGCGGGCAGCTCGCGGACCGGGGCACGATCGCGGGTGCGCGCGTGCTGGACGTGCAGGCCGCCGGGGACGAGCGCGTCTGGCACGTTGTGGACGCCCCGCCCGCGGCCGGCGCGGGCCCGCTCGCCTGCGAGATCGACTGGGCGCGGCGCTTCGATCACATGCAGCAGCACACGGGGCAGCACGTGCTCTCGGCCGCGTTCGAGCGGCTGCACGACGCGCCCACGCTCTCGAGCACGCTCGGCGAGGAGCGGAGCGTGATCGAGGTCGGGCTCGACGACGCGGACTGGCGGCTCGTGCACGCGGTCGAGCAGGCGGCGAACCGGGTGCTGTGGGACGACCGCGCGCTCGTCCTGCACTGGACCGACGCCGAGGGGGTGGTGCGGTTCCCGCTCCGCAAGCCGCCGAAGGTCACGGGCCGCATCCGCGTGGTCGAGATCCCCGACTGGGACTGGTCGGCCTGCGGCGGCACCCACACGCGCCGCACCGGCGAGGTGGGCGCGATCAAGGTCGTGGGCTGGGAGCGCCTCCGCGGGAACGTGCGGTTCTCGTTCCTGTGCGGCGCCCGGGCGCTGCGCGACCACGCCTGGCGCGCGGAGCAGCTGCTGGACGCCGCGCGGCGCCGGAGCCGCGGCGAGCGCGAGCTGATCGCGCACCTCGAGCGGGCGCTCGAGGAGCGCGAGGAGCTCCGGAAGCAGCTCGCCGCGCTCGCGCGACGGCGGCTCGCGGACGAGGCCCGCCATGCGGTGGGCTCGCCGCCGCGCGGCGTGGCGGTGCTCGCCGACGGGCGCTCGCGCGAGGAGGCGCGCACGTTCGCGCTCGAATGCCTGGAGGCGGGTGCGCCGTGGGTGGTCTCGGCCGCCCGCGCTCCCGAGCCCGCGCTCGTCGTGGCGCGCGCGAGACAGGCGACCGGGCCCGACCTGCGCGCGTGGCTCCCGGAGCTTCTGGCCGCCGCGCGCGGCCGGGGCGGCGGGAGCCCCGAGATGGTGAGCGTGGCCCCGGCCGACGCCGCCGCCGCCGAGGCGTCGTTCGCGCTCGCGAGCGAGCGGCTCGAGGCCGCCGGCGCGCCGGGCGGCTGATCGCGGCCGCCGGAGAGGGGCTCGCCGCCTCGAACGGCAGGCGCTCGCGCCCCGGCTACTTCTTGTTCCCGGGCTTCTTCTTCGCCGGGCGCGCCGCGACGCGGGCGGCCGACTTCGGCCGCGGCTTCGCGGCCGGGCGCGAGGCGCCGCCGGCGCGCGAGGCCGCAGAGGCGCGCGCCGCGGCCGCCACGCGTACGCGACGGCTGCCGGCCGCCGGCGCATGTGGCCGCGCCTTGGACTTGGGCGAGATCACGAGCGAGCGGGCCGCGATCTTGATGGGCGTCTTCGCCGCCGGCTTGGCCGGCGGCCGGCCGGGCGGCGTCACGGGGCGGAACCCGCCGTGCGCCGTGGTCGGCATCTGGCGCACGACCGCGAAGCCCATCTTCGCCATCGCGGCGCGGCGGGCGCGGGCCTGCTCGTCGTCGTAGATGGCCGTCTGCTGGAGCTGCTGCGGCTTCAAGCCGTAGTTGAAGTCGGGGAGCAGCACGCGCGGCACGGCGCGGCCCACGAACCGCTCGATGCCGGCGAGGTGGCGCTGCTCCTCGGGGGCCATGAGCGTGAACGCGTCGCCGGTCGCGTCCGGGCGACCGGCGCGGCCGATGCGGTGCACGTAGTCCTCGGGCGAGGGCGGCACGTCGAAGTTCACGACGTGCGCCACCCCGGCGAGCTCGAGCCCGCGCGCGGCCTGGTCGGTGGTGACCACGATCTGGAGCCGGCCGCGCTTCAGGTCCTCCATGGTGCGCTCGCGCTCGGTCTGGCTCTTCCGCTCGTGCAGCGTGGCCACGGCGTGGCCGCGCCGCTCGAGCTGGCGCGCGAGCCGGTCGGCGCCCTCGCGCTGGCGGGTGAACACGATGGTGCTGCGGGTCTCGCCCCAGCGCGCGAGCAGGCGGTCGAGCAGCTCGATCTTGAGGTGGTTGGGCACCGGATAGATGGCGTGCGTGATCCCGGGCGAGGGCTGCGGTGTGACCAGGTCCACGCGCACGGGCTCGATGAGCGCCTCCTTCGCGAGGCGGTTGAGCTCGGCCGGCATCGAGGCGGAGAACAGCAGCGTCTGGCGGGTCTCGGGCAGGAGCTTGAGGAGCTTGCGGATCTCGCCCGCCTGCCCCACGTCCACCATGCGATCGGCCTCGTCGAGCACGAGGATCTCGAGGTCCTCGAACGTGAGCGCGTTGCGCGCGTGCAGCTCGAGCAGCCGGTCCACGGTGGCGATGAGCACGTCCACGCCGGGGTCGCGCAGCATGCGCTCCTGGACCGCGATCGGCGCCGCGTTGTGCGCGAGCGCCACGCGCAGCTCGGTGAAGCGCGCGAAGTCGCGCGCATGCGCCTCGACCTGCGCGGCGTGCTCGCGGGTGGGCGTGAGCACGATCGCGCGCAGCTTCTGCGGACCGTCCAGGAGCCGTGCGAACATGGGCAGCAGGAACGCGCCGGTCTTGCCGGAGCCGCTCGGGGCGTTCCCGATCAGGTCGTTGCCCTGCAGGATGACCGGGATGGCCTTGGCCTGGATCGGCGTGGGCTCGGACAGGTTGGCTGCGCGCGTCGCCTGGGTCAGCGGCGCGGGCAGGCCCAACGTACTGAACATCATGGTGATGGACTCCGTGCGATCGGGGTCGCGGCGCGCCGGCGGCGGGCCGGTGGAGGGCGGCGCGGGGCGGCTGGGAGCAGGGCATGGTAGGGCCCCTGCGCCGGCGGGTCCACAGGTTTCGTCGATCCTGCCCGCGCCCGCGAACGGCGCGTGGTCCGCGCCCAGGCCGGAAGGCGGAAGGCTGCTCATCTGACCCCTCATGATGCCCGGCGGGGGGGCCCGGGATGACAGCGGCGGGCAAGTCCGGCGTCAGCGATTCGAAAACTGCCCGTCCCGGACCGGCCGGCCGCGGCGCTGGCAGCCGGGGCAGAAGTAGGTGGCGCGCCCGCCCTGGACGATGCGCCGGACCTCGCCGCCGCAGGCGCGGCAGGGCTCGCCCGCGCGGTCGTAGACGAGCAGCTCGTCTCCGTACCGGCCGGGCTCGTTCCAGATGGTGCGGTAGCTGGAGAACGTGGTCCCCATCCGCGCGATGCTCTCCTGGAGCACGGCCGGGATCTCGGCCGCGACGCGGCCCCATTCGGTCGCGGTGAGCGCTCCGGCGCGCCGGCGCGGGTCCACGCGCGCGCGGAACAGCACCTCGCTCGCGTAGATGTTCCCGAGCCCGGCGATGCGACGCTGGTCCAGGAGCCAGACCTTGATGGAGGTGCGCGCGCCGCGGGCCGCCGCGCGCAGCGCCCCGCCGTCGCGCGGCTCGGCGAGCGGGTCCGGGCCCAGGAGCCGGAGCGAGGCGTCCTCCGGAAGGCGCGCCGTGGCGAGCACGCGCAGCATGCCGAAGCGGCGGACGTCCTGGTACCAGAGCGAGGCGCCGTCCGCGAAGCCGATGCGCAGGTGGACGTGCTCGAGCGCGCGGTCCGGCGCGCGCCCGGGCGGCCAGAAGAGCCAGCGGCCGCTCATGCCGAGGTGGGAGAGGAGCGTGCGCCCGCCGTCCAGGTCGAGCAGCAGGAACTTCCCCGTGCGCCGCGGGGCCGCGAACGTGCGCCCCGCGAGCGCGCGCGGGAGCGCGGTGAGCGAGGCGGTGCGAAGCCTCCGCCGCGACACGGTCGCGCGCGCCACGCGGCGGCCCTGAATGGCCCCGGCCAGCATGCGGCGCACGGTCTCGACCTCGGGCAGCTCGGGCATGAGGGGAGCGAGGCTCGGCGCGCCCGCGCGCGGCGTCAAGCCTCGCGGCGCGAGAGCGAAGGACGTTCGGCGCGAGCGCCGTCCCGCGCAAAGCCCGTGTGCCCGGGTGCGACTTCCGCTAGCTTCCGCCCCATGAGCGCGCCCGTCGCCGCCCCGAAGCACACGTTCGGCCGCGCCATGCTCGCGCACTGGCCGCTCGATCCCGCGATCACCTACTTGAACCACGGCACGGTTGGAGTCGTGCCGAGGCGCGTGACCGAGGCGCAGCGCGCGATCTCCGACGAGCTCGAGCGACAGCCCGCCCGCTTCCTGCTCCGCGAGCTGGCCGACACGGGCCCGTGGCCGATGACCGCGCCGCCGCGGATGCGCGTCGCCGCCGCCGCGGTGGCGGCGTTCGTGGGCGTCGCGCCCGACGACCTCCTGTTCGTCGAGAACACCACCACCGGCTGCAACGCCGTGCTGCGCTCGTTCCCGTTCGCCGCCGGCGACGAGATCCTGCTCACGGACCACGGCTACGGCGCCATCGCGAACGCGGCGCACTACGCCGCCACGCGCGTCGGTGCGACCGCGCGCACGCTGGAGCTGCCCTACCCGGGCACCACGCCGCAGGCGGTGACGGCCGCGATCGAGGCCGCGCTCACGCCGCGGACGCGGATGCTGGTCGTGGACCACCTGTGCTCGACCAGCGCGCTCGTGTTGCCGGTCCGCGAGATCTGCGCCGCGTGCCGCGCACGCGGCGTGTCGACGCTCGTGGACGGAGCTCACGTGCCGGGCATGCTGCCGCTCGACATCCCGGCGCTCGGCGCCGACTTCTACACCGGCAACCTCCACAAGTGGGCGATGACCTCGCGACCGCTCGGCCTCCTGTGGGCGGCGCCGGAGCGCCGCGCCGGGCTCCACCCGACCGTGATCTCGTGGGGCTACGGCCGCGGGCTCGCGGCCGAGTTCGACCTGCCCGGCACGCGCGACCCCTCGGCCGCGCTCTCGGCGCCGGCCGGGCTCGCGTTCCTGCGCGAGCTGGGGATCGAGGCCATGCGCGCGTGGAACCACCGCCTGGCGTGGGACGCGGCCCGCGCGCTCACGCGCCACTGGGGCACGGCGATCCCGGCGCCCGAGGCGATGTACGGGAGCATGGTCACGATCCCGCTCCCCGACCGCGTGGACCCGGATCCGCGCGCGGTCGAGACCCTGCGCACGGCGCTCCTCTTCGAGGACCGGATCGAGGCGCAGCTCCTCGCGTTCCGCGGCCGCGCCTGGCTGCGGCTCGCGGCGCAGGTCTACAACGAGCCCGCCGACTTCGAGCGCCTGCGCGAGGCCATCGACAGGCGGGTCTCGAGTACGCGCTCGTAGTAGCGGAGCGGCGCGCCCCGGTAGACGACGCGGCCCACCTCCCGGTAGCCGCACGCGGCATAGAAGCCGCCGGCGCCAGCGGGCGCGTCCCAGGCGTCGAGCCGGATGGCGTCCGCCGGCCACTCGCGCGCCAGCGCCTCGGCCCGCTCGAGCAGCGCGCGGCCGACGCCCCGGCCCTGCTCGTCCGGGTGGACCGCCATGTCGAGAAGGTAGAGGGCGCGCGCGACCTGGGTGAAGTACGCGACGTCGATCGCCCACGGCTTCTTCGTCGCGAGCCGGAGCGTGCCGGCCAACCGGCGGCCGCGCCAGGCGAGCAGCACGCGGGCATGCCGGAGCCCCAGCTCCACGGAGCGCCCGCTCGTGGGCGACGACCAGCGCCCTTCACCGAACCTGGCCGTGAGGCCCCGGGCGGCGGCATCCCGGAGCCGGACGATGGCGGCGATCCGGGGCGCGCCTGCGAGCGTGAAGCGGAGCGCCGCGCGGCGGCGGGGCGAGGCCCGCGGCGGCCGCCCGGCGGGGCTCACTTGGCCGGCAGCGTGGCGACGAACCGCAGCGCGCGCTCGACCCAGCCCGCGAGGTCGGCGTCCGAGTCGAAGCCGGCCGGGTCCACGAACACGTAGCCCTTCATGGGCCGGCCCGTGAAGTCCATCTCGCGCGCGTGCGGCCGCGCGAGCGCCCCGGCGTGGGCCGCGGGCCCCACCCGCACCATGAGCGCGTCCCGGACGATGCCCACGAACATGTTCCCGTGGAGCAGGAAGCAGAGCCCCCCGAACATGCGTTTGCGCGTCACCCCGGCGCGGCCCGCGAGCCGCTCGTCGAGCCGCTGGGCGAGGCCCTCGTCGTACGCCATCCCGCTCCTCCTCCCTGTCCGTCCGCCCGTCGCGTCAGGTCGTGTAGTCGGCGTTCACTCGCACGTACTCGGCCGAGAGGTCGCAGGTCCAGACCACGGCCGAGCCCTCACCGAGCCCGAGGTCGAGGTGCACGACCGCCGGGTCCTCGCCGAGGAGCGCCGATGCGCGCGCGGCGTCGAAGCCGAGCGGCAGGCCGCGCTCGAGGAGCTGCACCTCGTCCTCCGCGCCGAACCAGAGCCGCACGCGGCCCGGCTCGATCGGCTCTCCGCTCGCACCCGCGGCGGCGAGCACGCGACCCCAGTTGGGGTCGTTCCCGTGGATCGCGGTCTTGACGAGCGGCGAGCGGGCGACGGCGTCGCCCACGCGGTGCGCCTGCGCCTCGCTCGCGCCCCCCGTCACGCGCAGCTCGACCAGGCGCGTGGCACCCTCGCCGTCGCGCGCGATCTGGCGCGCGAGCGACGCGCACACGCCGGTGAGGGCCGCGGCGAACGCCGGCTCCGTGCCGTCCTCGAGCCCCGCGCCCGAGGCGCCCGAGGCGAGTACGAGCACGGTGTCGTTCGTGCTCATGTCGCCGTCCACGCTGATGCGGTTGAAGCTCCGTGAGACCGCCGCGCGCAGGCAGCGGTCGAGCCGCGCCGGCTCGATCCGGGCGTCGGTCGTGAGCACGGCGAGCATCGTGGCCATGGCGGGGTGGATCATCCCCGCGCCCTTGGCGAAGCCGGCGATGCGCGCCTCGCCGGCGCCGAGGCTCGCGCGGGCGGCGGCGAGCTTCACGTCGGTGTCGGTGGTGAGGATGGCGTGCGCCGCGTCCACGGGCCGGCGGCGCGCGCCGGGGGAGCCGAGCGCGGCCACGCCCGCGACCAGCTTCTCCATGTCGAGGAAGCGGCCGATGACGCCCGTCGAGAGCACGAGCACCTCCTCGGGTCGCGCGCCGATCGCCGCCGCGCCCAGCGCCTGCATGCGGGCCGCGTCCGCGAGGCCGCGCTCGCCGGTGACCGCGTTCGCGCAGCCCGAGTTGAAGAGCACGCCGCGCATGCGGCCCGCAGCCGCGGCCAGCGCGTCGCGGCAGAGCCGCACGGGAGCCGCCTGCACCCGGTTCGTGGTGAACACGCCGGCCGCGGCGCTCGGGCCCTCGCTCCAGACGAGGCCCAGGTCGAGCCTGCCGCTCGTCTTCAGACCGCACGCCGTCGCCGCGCTCCGGAAGCCCCCCGCAAGCGCGAACGCGTCGCGATCGGGGGCGCTCGTGGTGGTCTCGGGCTGCAGGGTCAGGCGGGGCCTCCTCGGCGGCGTGCGGCTGCGCGCGAGACTAACCGCGTCGGGTCCGCTGCGCACGCGGCGCCGCGCCGGGCCGCGCGCAGCGCCGCGCGCGCGCCGGCCTTGCCGCGCGTTTCCCGCGCGTGGCATGCTGCCGCGACACGCCGGCCATCTCTCACGCAGGAGCGTCATGGACGATCGCGCCCGCTTCGAGGAGTTCGCGCGGCTCGCCACCGAGCAGCGCAACCCGCGCACGCTGGACCTCGACACGCTAGCGATCCCGGAGGTGCTTGCCCGGATCAACGCCGAGGATCGTACGGTGGCCGAGGCCGTGGCGCGCGAGCTGCCCTGGGTGGCGCAGGCGGTCGAGCGCATCGTCGCCTCGTTCAGGGCCGGCGGCCGGCTCGTCTACGTGGGCGCGGGCACGAGCGGCCGGCTGGGCGTGCTGGACGCCTCGGAGTGCCCGCCCACGTTCGGCTCCGACCCGGACATGGTCGTGGGCATCATCGCCGGGGGCTACACCGCGGTCGTGCGCGCGGTCGAGGGCGCCGAGGACCGCGCCGACCACGGCGCCCAGGCCATGGACGACCTCGAGGTGGGCCCCGAGGACACGGTCGTGGGGCTGGCCGCGAGCCGGCGCACGCCGTACGTGGTCTCCGCCATCGCGCGCGCCCGCTCGCTCGGCGCGAGCACGGTCTACGTCACCTGCACGCCGCGCGAGGAGTTCGCGCTCGAGGTGGACGTCGCGATCTGCCCGGTCGTGGGCCCCGAGGTGGTCATGGGCAGCACCCGCATGAAGGCGGGCACCGCGCAGAAGCTCGTGTGCAACATGCTCTCGACCGCCTCGTTCGTGCGCATCGGCAAGGTCTACGAGAACATGATGGTGGACCTGATGGCGAACAGCCAGAAGCTCGTGGAGCGCGGGCGCCGCACGGTGATGACCGTGACCGGCTGCGACTACCACGCGGCCGCGCACGCGATCGACGCGGCCGGAAGGAGCGTGAAGACCGCGATCGTCATGCTCAAGCTCGGCTGCTCCCGCGAGGAGGCCGAGCGCCGGCTGGGCGCCGCCGACGGCTTCGTGCGCGGCGCGCTCGGGGAGGCGGGGGCGCGGAGCCGGAGCGAGTGAGCCGGGCGATCCCCCGGCCGGTCGGCCCGCTGCTCGCGGGCCTCGCGTGGCTCGCGCTGCTCGCGGGCGGCTGCGCGCCGCGCCGCGCGGCCGAGCGGCCCGCGGTGACGTTCTGGACCGCGTTCCCGCGCGCGGCGGTGGAGCCGCTCGTGGCGCGGTTCCACGCCGCGAACCCGGGCATCCGCGTGGAGCTGCGCCAGCTGCCCAAGGCGGCGATCGCCGACAGCGCGCGGGCGGCGCTCGCCGCGGGGCGGCCGCCCGACCTCTGCCAGCTCGCCGGAGGCTCGCTCGGCGAATGGCTCGCGGACGGCTCGCTCTCGGACTGGAGCGCCGGTGTCGCCGACCTGCGCGGCGAGCTGCGCGGCTGGGAGCAGTGCATGGTGGGCGACGCCATCTACGGGCTCCCGTGGACGCTGTCCGCGCCGGTGTTGGTCTTCGAGCGCGGGCTGTTCGCGCGCGCCGGGCTCGACAGCGCGCGCGCGCCGGCCACCTGGGCCGAGGTGCGCGCGGCCGCACAGGCGCTCCGGCGGCTGCCGGGCGTGCACGGGCTCGGGCTCGCCTGGGGCTCGCCCGCCGAGCGCTCGGCGAGCTGGCTGCCGTGGGCGCTCGTGAACGACGGCGGGCTGCCGGGCCCGGGCCCCGACTCGAGCCGCTTCGCGCGGGCCGAGAACGCCCAGGCGCTCGAGTTCCTCGCCTCGCTCCGCCCGGCGCTCCTGCTCGCGCCGCGGGACTCGCTCGAGCGGGCATTCGTCGCGGGCCGGCTCGGCATGCTGCTCGCGGATGCGACGCTGGCCGAGGCCGCCGAGCGGGCCGGGCGGCACCCGGGCGCGGGGCTCGTGCCGCGGCCCGCGGAGGCCTCGGGGCTCTCGGCCTCGCCCGCCTCGGGTGCGGTGCTCGTGAGCTTCACCCACTCGCGCCGCAAGGAGGACGCGCTCCGGCTCGCCCGCTCGCTCGTCGAGCCGGCGAGCGCGTTCGCGCTCCTCGCCACCGTGCCCGGGGCGCTCCCCGCGCGCGCGGACGCCGAGAGCGCGCTCGCCGGCCGGCCGTTCGCCGCCATCGTGCTGCGCCAGCTCGTCACCGCCCGCTACGCGCCGCGCGGGCGCGGCGGGGCCGCGCTCGAGGCCCGGCTCGGTGCCGCGGTCGCCGACGTGGTCGAGGGCCGCGCGGCGGCGGCGGCGGCGCTCGCGGCGGTGGACTCGGGGGCCGCCTCGCCCCGGGCGGGCCGGTGAGTCAGCATGGGAGTCCGCCATGGAAAGATCCCCGGCGCAGTCCCCGCGGAGGCCCGCATGAGCCGTGACGCGCTCGCCCCGGTGCGTGACTACCGCGCGCGCGCCGAACGGCTCGTCGTGGGGCTCATGACCGGCACCTCGGCAGACGCCGTGGACGCGGTGCTGGTGCGCTTCTCGGGCGAGGGGCTCGCGGCCCGCCACGAGGTGCTGGCCGAGCGCGAGACGCCGCTCCCGGAGGACCTCCGCGCCGAGGTGCTGACCCTCGCCGGCGCGCGCGCCGTGGAGCCCGAGCGGCTCATGCGGCTCGACGTGCGCCTCGCCGAGGCCTACGCCGACGCCGTGCGCGAGGTCGCCGCCCAGGCCGGCGTGCGCCTCTCGGAGCTCACGGCGATCGGCTCGCACGGCCAGACCGTGCGCCACCTTCCGCGCTCGGCCGACGGCGGGCGCGCGCTCACGCTCCAGCTCGGCTCCGCGGCCACGCTCGCCGAGCGCACCGGCGTCGCCGTGGTCAACGACTTCCGCCGCCGCGACACGGCCGCCGGGGGCGAGGGCGCGCCGCTCGTGCCGATCGCCGACCACTGGCTCTTCCGCTCCGAGCGCGAGTCGCGCGTGCTCCTCAACCTGGGCGGCATGGCGAACCTGACCTGGCTCCGCAAGGGCGCTCCACTCGCCGACGTGCTCGCGTTCGACACCGGGCCCGGCAACGCCGTGCTCGACGGGCTCGTGCGGCTCGGCACGCAGGGGCTCGCGAACCACGACGAGTCGGGCGGGCTCGCCGCCTCGGGGCGCGCGCACGCGGGGCTCCTCGAGGAGCTGCTCGCCGACCCGTTCTTCGCGCTGCCGCCGCCGCGCTCGACCGGCCGCGAGCGCTTCGGCGACGCCTACGCCGAGCGGCTGCTCGGGGTCGCCGAGGGCCTCGGGCTCACGCTCGAGGACACGCTCGCCACCGCGGTCGAGCTGACGGCGGCCTCGGTCGAGCGCGCGATCCGCGAGCACGTCGAGCCGCTCGACTACGTGGACGCGCTCTACGCGAGCGGCGGCGGGGTGCGGAACGTGACGCTGATGACGGCGCTCCGCCGGCGCCTGGAGGGCGTGCGCGTGGCGCGGCTGGACGAGCTCGGCGTCTCGCCGGGCACCAAGGAGGCGCTGGCGTTCGCGTTCCTCGCCCACCTCACGCTGTGCGGCGAGGCCGGGAACGTCCCGGGCGCCACGGGCGCGCGCCACGCGGTGGTGCTGGGGAGCATCACACCCGGCGCGTTGCCGGAGGGAGGCAGGTCATGAGACGGGCAGGGATGCTGGTGATGCTGCTCCTCGGCGCGGGCTGCGCGCCGGTCGTGCCACCGGGCGGGCCGCCCGCGGCGCCGCCGGCGGCGCCGGCTTCGCCACCCGCGCCGGAGCCCGCGCGCGAGGAGCCGCCGGTGCCGCCCGCCACCCCGCCGCCGGCGACGCTCGGTGAGCCCGTGCTCGACATCGGCCTCGCCTGGGAGCTCGACACCACGCGGGTCGCCTTCGACGGCACGCTCCAGATCGAGGTGCAGAGCCACGTCCGCCCCGACCTCCGCGCCGTGGCCGGTCCGGTCGAGCTGCGCGTCTCGGGCAGCCAGGTGCTCGTCACGCCGCGCGACCGCCGGCGCGCGGTGCCGCTCTTCGTGCTGCACGAGGGCGACACGTTGTGGGTGGGCCCGCGCGAGCTCGAGCGCGGCGAGCGGGCGGCCATCCGCTGGAACCGCCAGCAGTGGCGCGGCCGCTTCAAGATGTTCCTCAACGCGCGCCGGAAGCTCACGGTGGTCACGCGCCTCGCGCTCGAGCCCTATCTCAAGGGCGTGGTCCCGGGCGAGATCGGCGCTCTCTCGGACTCGCTGATCGAGGCCGGCCGGGCTCAGGCCATCGCGGCCCGGAGCTACACGCTCTTCTACCGCGGCCGCCGCGGCGCCGAGGGCTTCGACCTCTACTCCACGGTCGAGGACCAGGTCTACGGGGCCTTCGAGGCCGAGCGCCCGCTCGCCACTCGCTGCGTGGAGAGCACGCGCGGGCTGGTGGGCCTGTGGCGCGGCACCCCGGTGCGCGCCAACTACCACTCCACGTGCGGCGGGATCACCGCCGAGGCGTGGGAGGCGTGGCCCACGGAGCCCTACGACTACCTGACCAGCCACCTGGACGCGGGCGTGAACGGCGACCACTGCGCGCGCTCGCCGCAGTACCGCTGGCGCGAGGAGTGGCCGGCGCGCGACTTCGCGGCCAACCTGGCGAAGCACGCCCGCACCTACGGCGTGCGGCTGCCGGCGGCGGGCGTGGGCGAGATCCGGGACGTGCGCGTGGAGTCGCGCTCGCGCTCGGGGCGCGTGTGGCGGCTCCAGGTGGAGACGAGCACCGGGCCCATCGCCATCCACGCCCACTCGCTGCGCCAGATGCTCCGGCGCTCCGGCAACCCCGGCTCGATCCTGCGCTCGAACCTGTTCAAGATCGACGTCCGACGCGAGGGCGCGAGCGGGCGCGTGAGCGCGGTGGTCGCGAGCGGCGCGGGCTCCGGGCACGGCGTGGGGCTCTGCCAGACGGGCGCGCTCGGCATGGCGCGCGGCGGCTCGCGGGGCGAGGTGATCCTCGCCCACTACTACCCGGGCGCCCGGCTCGAGCGCCTCTATTGAGGGAGCGCGCGAGCTGCTGCAGGCGAGCCGCACGCGGGGCTTTGACACCCCCGGAGGCGGTCGCTATTGTGCCGCGTCCCTTGGCGTTCCGGCTTTCGGCGCCCGCCGTCCGCCAGGTGCGGGGTTGTAGTTCAGCTGGTTAGAACGCCTGCCTGTCACGCAGGAGGTCGCGGGTTCGAGTCCCGTCAACCCCGCCATTCTTCGCCGCCCGCGCCGCACCGGCCGCCCAGTGGACGCGACGCCGCGCGGCGCCCACCGAGCCTGCCGCCGCGGCCCCGATCCCTGCGCGCACCGCGCCGCGCGCCGCCCCCCGAGGAGCGGCGCCTGCCGCCGCCCGCGGCGCTCTCCCGCCCGCCGGACGCCGCGCTTGCCGCTCCCGAGTGGCCGGTGTTTTCCATTGACCGCCGGGGGGTGCTTCGTATACTGCGCGTGCTTTCGGAAGGAAGCGCGCGGGTGAAGCAGCGTGAAGCGCTGCGGCGACTCGTGCATCCAAGATGTCGCGCGCAGGCCTCGCATGGCGGCGCACCAGCTCGAGAGGGATGGTCATGAAGCGGAAGAAGGGCGGCGAGGACGACGAGTTCGACGTCTTCGGCGAGGAAGCGGTGGACGCGACCGAGGACGACGAGATCGAGGACGACGAGGAGTTCGACGAGGACGACCTCGACGAGGACGAGTTCGACGAGGACGAGGACTTCGACGAGGACGACGACTTCGTCGAGGACGACGACCTGCAGGTCGGTGACGACGACCTCGACGAGCTCGGAAACGAATCGGAGAGGTGACGCATGGCGATCGAGATCCATCCACGACTCCGCGCCTGGCGCGGCAACTCCGGAGGTGGCTGACGAGATGACCGGATTCGGGCCTCACCTCATGCTCGATGGTTATGGGTGCGACCGTGAGAAGCTGACGGATCTGAACCAGATCTACCGGATCCTGGAGGAGCTTCCGGCCCGCATCGGCATGACGAAGATCATGCCGCCCTACGTGTTCAAGTACAGCGGCCTGAAGCCGGAGGACTGGGGCCTTTCGGGCTTCGTCCTGATCGCCGAGAGCCACATCAGCATCCACACGTTCCCGGACAAGAGCTACGTGTCCGTGGACATCTTCTCCTGCAAGGCGTTCGACACCGAGTTCGCCGCCGACTACCTCAAGCGGACGTTCGGGATGACCAAGGTCGAGTGCAAGGTGCTCGACCGCGGCACGGAGTTCCCGAAGGACGTGAACGGCGCGGCGGCCGAGGTGAGCGGGCAGCGCCGGCGCGTGGCACGCCCGGCGGCCCGGACCGCCTGACACCCGCCCGGTTCCACCGCCAGGGCCCCGGCCGGTCGGCCGGGGCCTTGTGCTTTCCGGCCCGCGCGCGGCATCCTGCCCGCCCGCTCCGCGCGGTGCCCCGCGCGGTCCGCCCCAGGTCCCGGAGCCTCCGCCCATGAAGCCCTCGCCGCCCGTGTGGGGCCTGCCGCTGAACTTCGCCGGGCTCGCCCCCGAGCATTCCGCCTTCGAGTCAAGCCGCGTCGCGATCCTGCCCGTGCCGTACGACTTCAGCACCTCGTACCAGGGCGGCACCCGCTGGGGGCCGCACGCGATCCTGACCGCGTCGCGGAACATGGAGGTGCTGGACGACGAGATGGGGCCCACGTACACGGCCGGCCTGCACACGTTGCCGGAGCTCGAGCCCACGGCGCTCGGGCCCGGCGCGATGGCGAAGCGCGTCGAGCAGGCGTTCGACTGGATCCTCGCCGCCGGCAAGCTGCCCATGATGCTGGGCGGCGAGCACAGCCTCACCGCGGGCGCGGTCCGCGCGCTGCTCCGGCGGCACCCGAAGCTCTCGGTGCTCCAGCTCGACGCGCATGCCGACATGCGCGACACCTACCTCGACTCGCCGGACTCGCACGCCTGCGTCATGCGCCGCGTGCGCGAGCTCTGCCCGGCCGCCTCGGTGGGGATCCGCTCGATGTCGGAGGAGGAGGCGGAGCACCTGCGCGCGCACCCGGCGCCGCTGTGGAGCACGCGCGCGTTCCGGCGGCTGCGCGGCGACTGGACGCCCGTCCTCGACGCGCTCACGGACGAGGTGTACGTGACGTTCGACCTGGACGGGCTCGACCCGTCGTGCCTGCCCGGGACCGGCACGCCCGAGCCCGGCGGCCTCGACTGGTACGAGGCCAGCGACCTGATCGGCGCCGTGGCCGCGAAGAAGCGCATCGTGGGCTGCGACGTGGTGGAGCTGGCGCCCCTCCCCGGGAACGCCGCGTCGGACTTCCTGGCCGCGCGCATGACCTACCGGATGATCGGGCACATGCTCGCGAGCCAGCGATGACCACCGCCGCCGGCACCGCGCGGCTGGTGCTCAAGCGCGGCCAGGACCGGCGCCTGCGCGGCGGCCACCCGTGGATCTTCTCGAACGAGGTCGAGGGCTGGCAGGGGACCGTCGAGGACGGGGCGCTCGTGGACGTCACCGACCACCGCGGCGCGTTCCTCGGCCGCGCCTACGTGAACCGGCACAGCCTCATCTGCGCCCGGATCCTGACGCGCGGGCGCGACGAGGTGGACACGGCATTCTTCGTGAAGCGCCTCGAGCGCGCGCAGCGGCTGCGCGACGCGGTCTATCCGGACGAGGCCGCGGTGCGGCTCGTCTGCGGCGAGTCCGACCAGCTCCCGGGGCTGGTCGTGGACCGCTACGGTGAGTATCTCGCGGTGCAGGTGCTCACGCTCGGGATGGAGCGGCGGCTCGCCGAGCTCGAGGCCGCGTTCAGGCGCGTGTTCGAACCCCGCGGCGCCGTGCTCGTGGCCGACTCGCCGCTTCGCTCGCTCGAGGGGCTGCCCCAGCGGCGCGAGGTCTGGTGGGGCGAGGTCCCCGACCGGGTGAGCGTCACGGTGGGCGGCTTCGCGCTCGAGGCGGACCTCCTGCACGGGCAGAAGACGGGCCTGTTCCTGGACCAGCGCGAGAACCGGAAGCGTGCCGAGGCCCGGGCCTCCGGCCGCGGTGCGCTCGACCTCTTCTGCTACCAGGGCGAGTGGGCGCTCCATCTCGCGCGCGGCGGCGCCACGGGAGTGCTGGCCGTGGACTCCTCCGAGCCCGCGCTCGCGCTCGCCCGCGCGAACGCCGAGCGCAACGGCTTCGCCGGGCGAATCGAGTTCCTGCGCATGGACGCGTTCGACGCGCTCCGTCGGCTCGAGCGCGAGGGCCGCCGCTTCGGGATCGTCACGCTCGACCCGCCGGCGCTCGTCAAGTCGCGGCGCTCGATCGCCGCCGGCGCGCGCGCCTACCGCGAGCACAACCGGCTCGCTATGGGCCTGCTCGAGGAGGAGGGCGTGCTCGTCACCTGCTCGTGCAGCCACCACCTGGACGACGACCTCTTCCGCCAGGTACTGCTCGAGGCCGCGCGGCTGGCCCGCCGCCCCATGCGCGTGCTGGACTGGGCCGGCGAGGCGCCCGACCACCCGCGGCTCCTCGCGGTGCCGGAGACGCACTACTTGAAGTGTGCCGTGCTGCAGGCGCTGTAGCGCCCCGGCCCGCGGCCCCGCGGGGCGTGGCCGGCGAGGCCGGCCCCCGCGTCACCGGATCTGGTCGATCCAGGCGTCCAGCCAGGGCTGTGCCGCCGGCCGACCGGGGGTGCTCATGGGTCCTCCTTCTGGCGGCGGGCCCGCGGGGCGGGCGGCCGGGCGCCGACTCCTCCGGCGCCCGGCCACCCTCACCCCGGCGGGGCGGTCACGGGATCAGGATCACCTTCCGGCCGAGCGAGCGGCCCATGGCCTCGAAGCGCACGAAGTAGAGGCCCGGCCGCACCGTCCGCCCGTTCGCGTCCGACTTGTCCCACACGACCGCGTGCTCGCCCGCCGGCAGCCACTGGTCGCGAAGCGAGCGCACGAGCCGGCCGGCCACGTCGAAGACGCGCAGCCGGACCTGGCCCTCCTGCGGCAGCGACCATCGCAGCGTCGTGGCCGCCCGGAACGGATTCGGCGTGGCGGGTGCGAGCCGCAGCGAGCCTGGGCGGGGCTCCACCGCGTTCGTGGCCGCCACGCACACCTGCTGGTCGATCGCGAACTGCGCCGTGTCCGGGTTCGTGAACGCCACGACCCGCCAGATGTAGTGCCCCGGCGAGGGCGTGTTGTAGACGATGGCCTCGGGTTGATCGAGGCTGGCCGAGGACTGGACCACGTTCGAGTCCGCGTCGAGCAGGTAGAAGTCCAGGTCGCGCACGGGGGCGAGCGAGAACGAGAGCTGGCCCTCTATGCGCTGGACGTTCGCAGGCACGTCGAAGCCCACGTGCGTCACGCTCTTCGCGCCCGGATCGGTGCCCATGCCCACGACGCCCGTGTGGAGGCCCGTCTGCTCCTCGCAGGCGAGCGGCGGGGCCGGGCCCACGCCCGCGCGCGAGACGGTGATGAACAGGTCCTCCTCGTCCGTGAGCGAGCCCGTGTCGGTGGCGATCAGCGTGAACGGGAACGTGCCCACCTGGTCGTACGCGGGCGTCCACGTGAAGAGCCCCGTGCTGGGATCGAGCGCGGCGTTGGCCGGAAGCGCCGTGGCGGAGGAGATGGTCACGAGCCCGTTCTCGGGATCGCGCGCCATGACGCGGAAGCTCAGTCGCTCGCCGGTGAGCGCCTGCCGGTCGGAGAGGGGCTCGAGCACCGGCGGCAGGTTCGAACCGGGCTCCCGGTCCACGACCGTGATCCGCACCACCTCGGTGTCCGTGCCCGGCGTGGGGAAGTAGCCGTCCGTGACGTGGAACGAGACGTCATGGACGCCGGCCTGCGCGTGGTCCGGCTGCCAGGCGAATTGGCGCGTGCCGGGGTCGAACGTGGCGCCCGCGGGGAGTCCGCTGGCGGAGTAGACGAGCGGCTGGTCATCACCGTCCAGCGCGGTGACCTGCAAGCCCATCGCGATGCCCTCGCTCACCGAGCGGTCGCCCACGGGGAAGAACGCCGGGGCGCGATTCGCAGCGAGCGCCGGGTCGAGCGGGATCCAGAACACGGTCTCCTGCTTCTCGACCGTGGACGTGGGCGGATTCGGCGCGGAGTAGGTCGTCGTGGTCGGGCCGTCGAAGACGTCCACGGCGAAGTGATTCACCGAGCCCTTGGTGTTGATGTAGCCGCCCTCGGTCACGCTCAGGAACCACGGGTTCGCCGTCGAGGGCGGCAGCAGCCCTCCGACCCGGTCCTCGGCGGTGAGGTCGAAGTGAAAGTAGTGCCGCCGGGTCCCGTTGTAGGTGACCCCGCCCGTGTTCACGACCGAGTCGGCGGCCGGCGCGCCGGGCGCGAACCGCTGCCAGACGGGCGAGGCGGTGCTCGTCCCGGTGCCGTACCTCACGGACAGGTCGCCGTCCGAGAAGTTGTGCGTCCACGAGAAGCGGACGCGTGCGACGACCGGGGAGCTCGCGATGCGCGCGTGGACGGGCGGCTCCGAGTGGCGCCGGCCGTAGAAGTCCAGCCAGCGCACGCGGTACCAGTACGTGGCGTCGGGGTCGAGCCCGGGGGAGGCGTCGGTCCGCGTGTGGGCGTGCCGGTTGGGCAGGCGATGGATCTCGGGGTGCGGCGTGGTCACCGGCACCTGGGCGACGTCCACCCACGTTCCGGGCACGCCGAGCGCGTCCTCGGCGCGCTGGATCTCGTAGCGAACGATCCCGAGCTCGCGCTGGGACACCCAGTCCACGCGGATGCGGTCCGGGCCGCGGAGCGGCGTGGCCGCTATGCGGATCACCTGGGTGGTGGCGTCGTTCATGGCCTCGAGCACCGCCGCGTAGGCGTCCACGGCGCCCCAGCCCCACGACGGATGGTAGTTGGGATCGAGCCCGAACGGGTCCGCCGCCGAGGCCGGCTGCTTGCCGGCGTCGGTGCGGTGGTCGGAGGTGTTCTGGAGGATCCGGCGCACCTGGTCGGGGCGGAGACCCGGGTTCGCCTCGAGCATGAGTGCGGCGAGCCCCGCCACGGTGGGGCACGCCATGCTGGTGCCGTTGATGTGATGGTATCGACGTCCGTCCGTCGTGACGTCGCCGAGCGCCGAGAGGATGCCGGTGCCGCTCCCGAGCACCGAGGGCTTCATCTCGTCGAGCTGGTCCGCGTCGCCGTCGGCGAGGCGCGGACCCTCGTTACTGTAGTCCGAGACGAGATCGTCGGGGCGTGCGAGCGTGTTGTTGTCGGTGAACGAGCCCACGCTCAAGGCGAGGTCGGCTGCACACGGGGAGGCGATCCAGCCCGTGTTCCCGTCGTTCCCGGTGGCCACGCACACGACGATCCCGGCCTTGTGCGCCGCGTTCACGGCGGCGCTGTTCGCGTCGGTGCCGTCCGAGTTGTCCGAGCCGCCGAGCGACAGGTTGAGCACGTCGATGCCGCGGTAGACGGTGTCGGCCCCGGTGAGCCCCCAGTCGTCGAAGCGGTGGTGGATGGCCCAGTCGAGCGCGTCCGCCGAGCCGAAGCCGGCGCCGGCGTCGCTCAACGCCTTCAGGTCCACGAGGCGGGCGTCGGGCGCCATGCCGGCGAACTCGCCGGGCTCGCTGCCGCCCAGGAGCCCCGTGGGCCCGCCGGAGCCGATCGCGGTGCCGGCCACGTGCGTGCCGTGATAGGTGGCGTCGGGGTCGAGCGCGTGGCGGGGGTTCTCGCTCACCTCGAGCGGCGTGTTGAGCAGCGGGTCGCCGGAGTAGAAGCTGCCGCCGCCGACCCACTTGCCGCGCAGCGACTCGTGGCCGGGGTAGGAGCCGTCCGCCTCGTCGTTGACCCCGGTGTCCACGATGCCCACGACCACGCCCTCGCCGGTGAAGCCCAGGTGCTTCCACACGCTCGGGTGCGCTGCCGCCGAGGCCCGCGCCCGCAGCAGCCGCGTGGCGTTGTCGTTCACGGCGTAGAAGATGGGGATGGTCTCGATCCGCGTGACCCCGGGCAGCGAGGCGATCGCGAACGCCTGCGCCGCGGTCACCTCGGAGCGGATGTAGTCGATGGAGCGGTAGCGCACCTGCACCGGCGCGCCGGTCGCGGCGAGCGCCGCCGCGTCGGCGTCGGTCGGAGGATGGTCGTAGCCCACGTAGACGCCGTAGCGGAACGGCGCGACCTCGTTCATGAGCGCGAACCGCAGCCGCCCGGTGGCGAGCCCGGCCACGCGCGCGGCGAGCGGGCCCTGGAGCTCGACCTGCTCGATCCGGTCGTCCACCTTGTCCGAGTCCGTGTCCCACATCCACGCGGCCCGGGCCGGCGTGGTCCAGAGGAGGGCGGCCAGCGCCACGAGCGAAGCGAACCTGCGTCCTGCCGAGTGCGACATGAGGGCGATCCTCCCGGGCCGCGCATCGGCGGCGGCCGTTCCGTGACGAGCTTCGCGGCCCACTCCGCCGCGCGTGATCCGGACCGCCGGAGGCTCGCACCCCCCCGGGCCGAGGCCCCCCGGCGGCCGTCGGTCGTCCTGCGTGACCGGCGCGCGCACTGTCGCGCCCGGGACTTGAGCGCGGCTTGAGTGGGATCCCTGAACGCGGGAGGCCCGGACGATCGCTCGTCCGGGCCTCGGGGGTGCCCGCGGGTGCGGCGGATCCGCCTACGGGTCGAGCAGGACCAGCCTCGCCACGCCCGAAGCGCGGCCGCGCACCAGGTAGATGCCGGCCGGGAGCGCCCGGCCCCGGGCGTCCCGCGCGAGCCACTCGCCCTCACGGCCCTCGGGCGTCGGGGCGAGACGCACGCGCGCGAGCTCGCGGCCGGTCACGTCGAAGACGCGCGCCTCCTCGCCGGCCGAAGCGGAGAGCTTCAGGCGCACGAGCCGGCCCGCGCGCGCGGGATTCGGCTGCACGCGCGGGGCGCCCGGCCCCACGAGCCGCGCGGCGTCCACGACGGGCGTCGGGATGCTCGCCTGGATCGTGCCGCCTTCGAGCGTCTGGAGCGGCAGATGCTGCGCGTCGAAGGCCACATCGCCCCCGGGCGAGTGCCACGTGACGCGGAACGCGGCGAGCCGGCCGGAGCGCGAGAGCGAGCCGCCGTCGCTCACCTGGATCGTCCACGGCGTGCCGGTCGCGGGCGGGAGGAACGCGGCCGCGGAGCCCGCGGGCACCGCGAGCCGGAACGTCCACGCCTGGCAGCCGGTGAGGCTCGAGCCGTCCACCCAGTCGCTCGCGACCGCGCCCGAGGTCCCCGGCAGCTCGAAGACGGGGCCGCCCGCGCCGCTCTGCCCGGCGCGAATCGTGGCGTCGATGTCGCTGTCGAGCGCGTCGTGCACGAGCGTGACCTCCACGGTCGCCTCGCGCGGGCCGCCCGGGCTCGTGAACGCGACCGCCGGGCCCGGGTGGCGCCCGCCGGCGAACGTGTAGGCCGCCCGGTACCAGAAGCGCTGCCCGCGCTCGGGCGCGGGCACCGGCCAGGTGCGCGCGTACTCGTTCACGCTCAGCGGCCCGTCGAGCGTCGCGCTTCCCGCGGCCGCCACGGAGTCCACCGGCGCGAACGCGCCCGGCGCGCCGCCCGCGTCCGGCGCGCGCTCGAAGACGAGGTGGGCGGGGCCCCCCTCGCGCCCCGTCCAGAGCGTGGCGAGCACGCTCTCGTCGTCGCCGGCGAGCGCGAGCCGGCGGAGCTGCGTGGCCTGCCCGGCGCGCTCGAGCGAGGCGGCGTAGGCGTCGAGCAGGCCGCAGCCGCGGCTCGAGCGCCAGCGCGGGTCGGCCCCGCCCGTCCCCGAGGGGGCGCCCGGGAGCGGCCGGCGCGCGCTGGCGCGCAGCCACTCCGCGATCTGCGCCGGGGTCGCCGACGGTGCGGCTTCGCGGAGCAGCGCGCAGACGCCGCTCACGAACGCCGCCGACATGCTCGTGCCCGAGAGGCGGCGGAGCCGCGTGCCGTCGCTCAGGACGTCGCCGTTCGCCGCGAGCACGTCCACGCCCGGCGCGAGCAGGTCGGGCTTGAGCTCGTCGAGCGCGTCGGCGTCGCCGTCCGAGGCGCGCGGACCGGTGTTGTTGAACGCGGCCCAGGCGTCGTCGGAGGGATCCGCGCTCCGCCGCGTGTCCCAGGCGCCCACGGCGATCACGCCGTCGCCCGCGGCGGGCGAGGGCACGTGCCCGTCGCGGCCGTCGTTGCCCATGGAGGCCACGACCAGGATCCCCAGCTCCACCGCGCGGGCCGCGAGGCGCGAGGCGAGGTCCTGGCCGTCGCTCGCATCGGGGCTCGAGAGCGAGAGGTTGATGACGTCGATCCCCATCTCGGACGGGAGCGGCGAGCCCCAGTCGCGGGCACGGTTCGAGATGCACCAGTCGAGCGCCTCGGGCACGGCCACACCGAAGCCGGAGTCGTTGAGCACCTTCACGTCCACGAACCGCGCGAGCGGTGCCACGCCCGCGGCGTAGCCGCCGGCGGCACCCGAGCCGAGCGCGATGGAGGCCACGTGCGTCCCGTGGGCGCGCGTGACCTGCCCGCCGTGGTCGGCGGGATTCATCGAGCCCGTCCGAGGAGTGTGCGAGAGCGAGTCGGCGGAGAGGAACTGGGCGCCTCCGAGGCAGCGCGCGCGCACGGACTCGTGGCCGGGGAATCCGCCCTCGGGCTCGTCGTTGATGCCCGTGTCCAGGATCGCCACGACCACGCCCTGGCCCAGTCCGCCCGGCCCTCCGGTCGCGAGCGAGGGGAAGACCCGCGCGCTCGCGTCGCGCACGCCGATCGCGGCGGTGCCGTCGCGCGCGCCGGGGTAGAGGATCGGCGCGGCCTCCACGCGCTCCACGCCGCCGAGGGCCGCCGCGGCGGCCGCCTGCGCGAACGTGGCGAGCGAGCGGGCCGCGGGCACGGCCTCGATGCGCGCGAGCACGGGCATGCCGAGCAGGGCGAGCGCGTCCAGGTCGGCCTGCGTGGGCTCGTGGGCCCAGATCACGTAGACCGAATAGACGAGCGCCGGGGTCCGCTGCACCTGGATGCGCTGGCGTGCGGTCGTGTCGCCGAACTCGAACGACGCCGACCAGCCGAGCAGGTGCACCGACTCGATCCGGTCGTCGATGCCGTTCGTGTCCTGGTCCCAGATGAACGGCTGCGCGGCATGCGTGCGCACTGGGGCCAGCGCGCACGCGAGCCCCAGCGCGAGCGCCGCGAGCGGGCGGGCGCGCCGGGCCGCATGCACGGCTGTCGCCGGGGCGCAGGGGCCTCTGGTGGCGGACCGTGGCATCGGGGAGGAGTCTCCGGGCGGGGTCTTGAGGCGGGCTTGAGTCGTCACGGGAAGCTATTGCACGGGTTGAGGTTGGGGTTTTCCTGCCGGGGTCGTTCCCGGGCGGCCCAGAGCCCTGCGCACCGCCTCCTCCGTCTCCGGCAGTGGGTCCACCGCCAGGCCGCGCCGGAGGTCGGCGCGCAGCTTGTCGTACTCGGCGAGCGCCGCGCCGCGGTTCCCGAGCGCCACCTGGCACTCGATCAGGCTCACACGCGAGGCCTCGTTGAACTCATCCAGCTCGACGGCGTGCTGGAAGTGCTCGAGCGCCGCGGCCAGGTCCCCGGCCGCGCGCCGGAGCTTGCCGGCCTGGAGGCGCGCCGCCTCGACCCGGTCGCGCCGGCGGTGCTGCGCTTCCTCGGCCCAGTCGCCATAGAGCCCCTCGAGCGCCGGCCGCTCGGCCAGCGCGAGCGCGCGCTCGAGGTGCGCGAGCTTCGTCGCCGGCGCGGTCGCCACGCGGGCCGCCTCGAGCGCCGCCTCGAACTCCCACAGGTCGCACGTGAGGGGGTACTCGGGATTCAGCCGGTAGACCTCGGCGTCGCGCAGGAGCGGCGGCGCGGCGTGGCGCGGGAGCACGCTGCGGATGTAGGAGAGCGTCGGGTGGAAGTTCCGCCGGCCGGCGGCGGTGTGACGCCCGGGCCAGAACGTGTCGAGCAGCTCGTCGCGCGAGGCGCCACGCGGGCGGAGCGCGAGCAGGATGAGCACGTGGAACGCGCGCTGTGCGCGCCAGGCCGAGGCGGGGAGCGCGCGCCCGCCGACCTCGATGCGCGCCGGGCCGAAGATCAGCAGGCGCGGCACGGCGCCCGCGGCCCCGGCCGCCGTCGCGCCGCGGCGGGCGCGCGCCTCGATGCGCGCGAGCGCCGAGCGCGCGGCACTCGCGAGCGCCCGCCGCCGGCGGACCACCGCCGGCAGCCGGGCGAGCGAGCCGGCCGCGCCGGTCTCGGCGAGCACCGAGAGCGCGGCCTCGGCCGCGGCCACGGGGGCGCGCTCGGCCACGTCGAGGAGCGCCGGCTCGCACGCCGAGCCCGCCTCCACGAGCGCCGCCGCGCACGTGTCCACCTCGACGCCCGCCGCCAGCGCCTCGAGGAGCGGCGCCGGGGCCTCGCGCGCGCGCAGCTTGAGGAAGTGACCGTAGCCCCGCTCGCGCGCCAGGCCCAGCGCGGTGACCAGGTGCGGCGCGGCCTGGCGGCGCTCGCCCAGGGCGAGCAGCGACTCGGCGAGCCACCAGTGGACGCGCGTGCGCTCGTCGTCGTTCTCGCCCCGCTCCACCGCCGGCAGCAGATCGGTGAGCCGGGTGCGCGCGGCGTGCGCCCGCCCGGCGCGCAGCTCGCACCAGGCGAGCTGGGCGCGGAACGACGTGAGCCGCGGCGAGGCGGGTCGTGCGGCCTCGCGCTCGACCGCCTCGGCGAGGAACTCCACCGCGCGCAGGAACTGGCCCTTGGCGCAGAAGATGCGGCCGCGGGCCGCGAGCAGGTCCGAGGTGATGACCTCCATGCGGAGCTGGTCGCGCAGCTCCTCGGCGCGCCTGAGCGTCGCGAGCGCGCCGTCCGCGTCGCCGGTGAGCGCGAGGCACTCGGCGAGCGCCTCGAGGCAGGTGGCCTCCTGGGCGCGGTTCGCGAAGCGCTGTGAGGCCGCGAGCCCCTCCTCGGCGGCGCGCCGCGCCTCGGCGAGGTCCCCCAGCTCGATCTGCAGGAACGCCAGGTTCGAAAGGTAGAGCGGCGCGCGCGGGCTCGCCGTGCCGCGCACCTGCGAGAGCGCTGTGCGGAACCACTCGGACGCCTCGCGGTAGCGCCCCTGCGAGGCGTAGGCGATCGCCAGGTTGTGGATCGTGGGCAGCACCAGCTCGGGGTCGGCACCCGCGGGGAGCAGCCCGCGCACCGCGTCGAGCTGCGCGATCGCCGCCCGGTACTGGCCCAGGTAGAAGTGCGCCGACGCCTTCATCTGGAGGAGCCGCACGCGCAGCTCGAGCGGCAGGCCGCCGCCGGCGCCGAGCCCGCGCTCGGCCATGCCGAGCACCGCCTCGTGCCGCCCGCGCAGGTTGAGCACCTTGCCGAGCCCGAGCAGCGCGCGCGTCTCGCGCTCGAGCGCCCCGGCGCCGCGCGCCTCCTCGAGCACGCGCTCGTAGGCCCGCTCGGCGTCGTCCCAGCGGCCGAGCGCGGCGAGCGCGTCGGCGCGCGCCAGCGCCAGCACGGCGCCGCGCTCGCCCTGCGCCGGCGGCGCGTCGTCCAGCATCTGCAGCAACACGCCGGCCCGGCCCTGGCGCAGGAGCGTCGGCGCGATCTCGGCGAGCAGCTCGTTCGCGAGCCCCGGATCGTCGCCGCCGATCGCGTGGCGCACCGCCCGCTCGGTCTCGCCCCGCTCCCGCAGCGCGCGTGCCGCGGCGGCCTCGCGCGCCGGCCAGGCGCCCGGCCCCTCGCGGGCCTGCAGTTCCTGCCGCAGAAACGTGCGCACGAGCGCCTGCCATTCGTAGCTCCCCTCGACGCCGGAGCCGAAGCTGCGCACGAGCCCGCGCCGGGCGAGCGAGTCGAGCCGGGCGCGCGCGTCGCGCTGGCCGGAGAGCCGCGCGGCGAGCGGCACGTCGAAGCGGTCCAGCACCGCGGTGTGCTCGAGCAGCGCGCGCGCCTCGGGCTCGAGCTTGCGGTAGACCTCGGCCGAGAAGAACGCGTGCAGTTCGAGGTCCTGGACGCGCAGCTCGGCGAGCACGGCGTCCAGTCCGCGGGCCGGCTCGCGGCGCAGCGACTCGAGCGCGAGCTGGACCGCCGTCGGCCAGCCGGCCGAGGCCTCGTCGAGCCGGTCCAGCTCGGCGGGCTCCGGCGCCCGGCCGAGCGCGCGCGCGAGGAGCTCGCCCATCTCCTCGCGCGTGAGCCGGAGCCGGGCGGCGTCCAGCTCGAAGAGCTCCTGGCGCACGCGCATGCGCTCGAGCGCGAGCGGCGGCGGCCGGCGTGCGGTCGCGAGCACGCGCACCCGCGGGGGCAGCAGCCGGAGCAGCGCGCCCAGGAACGCGACCATCTCGGCGCTCGCGCAGGCGGTGTGCAGGTCGTCGAGGACGAGCAGCCGCGGCGGACCTTTCAGCTCCGCGAGCGCCTGGGCGAACACCTCGCCCAGCAGCTCGGCACCGCGCATGCCGGGACGGCTCTCCTCCACGAGCCGTGCGAACGTGGCGCCGAAGCGCGGCGCGCCGGCGCGGAAGCCCTCGAGCAGGTGGCGCCCGAACACGCGCAGGTCGCCGTCCGAGGGGAGCAGGCCGTACCAGACGACGGGGTGGTGCCGGCGGCGCGCGAACGCGGCGGCGAGCGAGGTCTTGCCCCAGCCCGCGTCGGCGGTGAGCAGCGTGAGCGGCCGGCCGGCGTGGCGGTCGAGGTCGGCCTGGAGCGCAGGCCGCTCGAGCGCGGCGGGATCCAGGTTGGGCACCTGGAGCTTCGCGCGGGAGAGCGGGGCCCGCGGCGGCTCATGCCGGGCGGCTCGGGCGACGGGCATCGGGGCTCCGGGGAGGGGGACGGAGGTGACGTCAGGGAACCCGAATCCTACCACTCGGAGAGCCCGCCGAAGCGCCCCACGAGCGGGTCTTCCCGGCCGGTCACCGGACCCGGAGGACCTTCCGGCTCGCGCGCCCGCCGGGCGCCTCCAGCACGGCCAGGTAGACGCCCGCAGGAACCGGCCGACCGTGAGCATCGCGCCCGTCCCAGAGGGCCTCGTGCGCGCCCGCCGGGCGCCAGCCCTCCGCGAGCGTCGCCACGCGGCGGCCGGCGAGGTCGTGCACCTCGAGTCGCACCCGAGCCGGGCTCGCGAGGCCAAAGCCGATCCGGAGGTCGAGCGTGAACGGGTTCGGAAGCCCGGGTCCCAGCCGGACCGCCGCGGGATCCGCGGCCCCGCCCGGTGCGTCGAGCGGGCCGGGCTTCACGATCCGGAAGCTGTCGAGCGCCGTCCCGCTCGTGCCGAGGAAGCGCGCATCCAGCGTGTCGCCGCGGATGTCGAGGACGAGCGAGCCGGGGAGGTTGAGCGACGTCACCATGACCGGGTGGTTCAGCGTGCCACCGCTCGTCTGCGCGGAGCTGCCGGCCACGGCATGCACGCCGCCGCCGTGCGGGATCGGCGAGCTGCCGTACTTCACGTACGGCCCGTCACCGTCGGGACGCCCGTCGCCCCCGTCCACGATCATGGACGGCGCGAGCGTCGTGGAGAGCCCATAGTGGCCGTCCAGCATGAGCGAGCGTTCGTAGGAGTGGCTGTGCCCGGTGAGCATCAGATCCGCGCCGCCCGCCTCGAGCACGGGCAGCGCGTGCTCCCGCATGTCGCGCATGCGACCGGCGCTGTCCAGGGCGTTGTCGGAGTCGTGCGAGCCCTTCGTGTAGGGCGGGTGGTGCCAGTAGGCGATCACCCATCGGCGCGTGTTCGCCGCGAGGTCGTTCGCGAGCCAGGTGAGCATCGAGCTCCCGGGCGCGCGGCCGCTGCCCTCGGAGTCGAGGCAGACGAAGTGGACGTCGCCCCAGTCGAACGAGTACCAGGCCCCGGTGCCCGAGGCGAGCCCTCCGGCCTCGCCGGCCGCGGGCAGGGTGAACAGGTCGTAGTAGTCGTTGTTCGCGCCGGCGTGGATGCCGTCGTGGTTCCCGCGCGTGGGCCACAGCACGCTCTGCCGCAGCATCGCGGGGTACTGGTCGAACACGGCGGCCTGGTACTCGGCGTCGGTGCCGGTCCAGTAGGCGTTGTCGCCGAGCATGAGCCACAGGTCGGTGCCGCGCGCGCCCGTCCACGCGGCGTAGGCGTCGCGCACCGCGAACGCCTCCGCGGACGGAAATCCCGAGTCCCCGATCACCCACACGCGCACGTCCGCGGCCGAGCCCGCGGGCGGTGCCGTGACGAACGTGAACGAGGCGTCGCCCGCGACCGGCCCGGCCGTGGAGCCCACGTCGTAGTGATAGCGCGTGGCGGGCGAGAGATCCGTGAGCCGGACCACGTGCTCGGTCGTCACGAGCGGGTCGGAGGCGGCGCCGGTGAGCGCCCCGGGAGAGGTGCCGAAGCGAACGCGGCTGTCGCTCGCGACGTCCGTGCGCCAGCGGATCGTGACCGCGGTGGGGGTGCCGACCTGGAGATAGGGGCCGCGCGTCACGACGGCCCGGGCGGCGCGGGGCCCGGCGGCGCCGGGCCGGGCGGGGCCCCGCTCGGTCGGGTCGGACGGACGCTCCCGCCCGCCGGGCTCGCGCGGCCCCGCGCGCAGCGCCGCGAGCCTGGCGCGCGCGGCGCCGGAGCGCCCGGCCCGCTCCTCCAGCTCCGCGGCGAACGGCTCGAGGCTCGCCGTGGCGCCGAGCCGGTCGCGCGCCTCGTCCAGCCCGGCGAGCGCGCCGGCCCGATCCCCGAGCGCGAGCTGGAGCCGCGCGCGCTCGAGATAGAGGTCGGGGTGCGGCCGTTCCGGGCGCGCGATCAGCCCGGTCAGGTCGGCGACCGCCGCGCGCGGCTCGCCGAGCGCGACGAGCGCCCGCGCGCGAAGCCGGAGCGCGCGCGGCTCGCCGGGCTCGTCGGCGAGCACGCGATCGAGGATCGCGCGGGTCTCGGCCGGCTCGCCCGCCTCCAGCGCGAGCGCCGCCCGCGCGAGCGCGAGCCCCGGGTGGGAGGGGGAGCGCCGGGCGACCGCATCGAGGTCCGCCCGCGCGCGCGACCAGTCGCGCTCGAGCCGCAGGAAGGCGGCGCGGAGGAGGAGGAGCGGGACGCTGTCCGGGCTCTGGGCGAGCCGCCGCGAGAGTTCGGCGATCGGCACGCGCGGCTCCTCGTGTGCCGAGGCGCTCCCGGCGAGCGCGAGCGCGAACGCGAACAGCGCCCGCCGGGGCGCAGCTGGGGCGAAGTTCCCCGTCCTCGCTCGCGCCATGGCGGTCACCTCGCGTTCCCAGGGGGCGGCGCCCCGGCCCGCACGGCCGCGAAAGCCAGCCGGGCCGGGACGCCCGGGCCGTCACCGCACCAGCAGCACCTTCCGCACCGCCAGGCTCGCGCCCACCCGCAGCCGCATGAAGTAGAGCCCCGGGTGCGCGCGGCCGCCCGCCTCGTCGAGCCCGGTCCACTCCACGCGATGCGCGCCGGCGTCCAGCGGTCCGCCGAGGAGCGTCTTCACGCGGCGGCCGGCGGCGTCGTAGAGCGAGAGCTCCGCGTCGCCGGTCGCGGCCGCGAGCGAGAATGCGGCGAGCACCCGCCCGTGCGTCGGGTTCGGGCCCACCGCGAGCCGCAGGTCGGCGCCCGGCCGGTCGCCCACGGCGGTGACCGCGCCCGGGTCGTACTTCACGTACACCGGGCCGGTCCAAGCCTGCGCGTTGTCCGTCATCCGGATGCGCGCGTAGTAGTGCGCCTCGGTGCCGGCGGGGAAGCTCTGCCGCTCGCGCCAGGCGAACCGGGCGTTCCCGATGCTCGTGGCCACGACCACCGCGTTGGACGTGCCGGTGATGCCGCGCAGCAGGTCCACCTGCGCGACCGCGTCGGTGGGGTCCGGGTCCACGACCTCGAGCACGATGCGCACGCCCTGCCCCGCCGTCCATGCTTCGCCCATGGCGTGCTCCTCGGCCGAGAAACGCACCTGCGTGTTGTGGTCCATGCTCGCGTACGCGCGCCGGGCGGCGAGCGCGCCGAGGATCTGCGACCGGGTCTTGCCCGAGGCGAGTGCCACGGTGCGGGCCTCGGTCGAGGCGCCCCAGGTGGCGTTGTGGTTGTCCTGGTCCATGGTGGGCGAGACGCGGTGCCCGATGCGGAGCGCGGACTGGAACAGCGCCTCGTTGCCCGTCGTGCTGGGCGCGTCCGACTCGGTGGTCGAGGTCGAGAACGCCGGGCCCGAGCCCATGGCCATCAGGCTCACGACGGCCTTGCTGTCGTTCGTGAGCGCGTAGTTGTTGAAGTCGCCGCTCACCGGATGGCACCACTCGACCACGGCGGGGAGCCCGCCCGCGGGCGGGTTCGCGACGAACGCCGTGTAGAGCCCGGTGTAGTTGCCCTCGGCCACGAACACGTCGTGGTTGCCGGCCTCCCAGCCGAACAGCACCGGCGACTCGAACAGGTTCGCGTGCCCGCCCGAGGCGATGATGCCCCACTCCTGGCCGCCGATGGCCACGAAGGCGCCATCGTCGTTCGCGGCGGCCGCCTCGGCCAGGAGCGGCGCGTAGCTCGCGCGCGACATGCCGGCGCCGGAGTGGTTGTGCTCGGTGACCGCGAGGAAGTCGAGCGGCGTGGGCGCCGAGTTCCGCGCGTAGGCGAACGCCTGCGCCGGCGTCTGCACCCCGTCCGAGTAGCTCGTGTGCGAGTGCAGGTTCCCGTAGTAGTGCTGGTAGCCGAGGTTCGGGTTGAGCATCGTCCCCGGCTGGGGGGCGGTGCCGGAGCTGTTCGAGACGGCGCTCGTGTTGGGCACCTCGTCCTGGGCCTTCAGCGCGAAGTGCCAGGTGGAGTCCGGGTCGAGACCGAACACGAACAGCGTCTCGGGCGAGGCGCCCGCGAGCGGCGGCGGCTCGACGAGCCAGCGGTCGAGGTCGGCCGCGGCGTCGAAGTTGCCGGCCGTGATCGGGGCGTGCGAGACCTTGACGATGTAGGCGCTCGCCGTGCCCGTGGCGCCGTCGTCCCCCGGGGCGGTCCAGGTGAGCCGCACCTCGCCGGGGAAGCCGCCGGGGGCCGCGAGCAGGTCGCTCACGGTGCCGGGCGGCGTCACGTCGCCGGTGACTCCGCCGTTCGAGGCGCACAGCGTGAGCGCGCGGAACGCGAACGACGAGGAGCCGTTCGGGACGCACGCCCAGCCCATGTCCACCGCCGCGCCGGCGTCCGGGTAGGTCACCGCGTGGACCACCGTGGCCGCCGCGAGGCGGTTGGAGATCAGGTAGACGTCGTCACCCGTGTTGTTGAGCACCGCGCCGCCCGTACCCATGAAGACGACGCGGAACTCGCCCGGCTGGATGACGGGGTTCGTCGAGCAGGTGGGGTCCAGATGCTCGGGGATGCCGGCGCGGATCGCGGCGGTGCCGATCGTGGCCGCGTCGTCGATGGCCCAGCCGGTCATGTCCACCGCGTTCGGGCCGGTGTTGTAGATCTCCACCTTCTCCTGCGGCCCGGTCTCGGAGCCGGCCGGGTTCGGGAAGATCTCGTTGATGACGATGGCGGCCCGGGCGGGGGCGGCGAGGCCGAGGGCCAGCGCGAGCGTGGCGGCCAGGCTTCCGGCCACGGGGGCGGAGCGGGTGCGGCGGCAGGGGTGCGGCAGGCCCATCGGGGAGGGCTCCTTCCGGTGCGGGTTAGGCGGGATGTCGGCCAACCGGGAGGATACCAAGCCGGCGGCCGTCCCGGCGAGCCGGGATCAGCCCTGCTTCGCCTCGTCCAGGTAGTTGAGCCGGAGGTCGGTGAGCACCTGGGTCAGCACCCGGGACTCGTCGCTCTCCAGGTTCCCGCGCGTGCGCGCCTCGAGCGCGGAGAGCGTGTCGATGGTGTTGCGGGCCGCCTCCAGGTTCCGCTCGAGCTTGCCGCTCACCGGGTTCATGAGCTTGCCCAGCGCCACCATCGCCGCCTGCTGGAGCCCGAGCACGAGCTGCAGAAAGAGCGCGGCCTCGCGGCCCTTGTCGGTCGTCATCTCGGTCATCGTCCTCCTCCGGTGGCGCGCGCTTCGCGCGCGAGCGCCTTCGCTTCCTCCCACAGCCGGTCCATCTCCTCGAGGTTCGACTGGAGCGGCGTGCGGCCGTCCTGAGCGAGCCGCCGCTCCACGTGGAGGAAGCGCTCGCGGAAGCGACGCATCGCCGCGCCCAGCTCGCGCTCCGGGTCCACGCCGAGCTTCCTCGCGAGATTGACGACGGCGAAGAGCAGGTCGCCGACCTCGCGCGCGAGCTCGGGGTTCGGCGTCGCGCGGGCCGGAGTCGCCGGGCTGCCGGGCATCGCCCGCGCGACCTCGTCCGTCTCCTCGCGCACCTTCCCGAGCGGGCCGGCCGGCGTCGGCCAGTCGAAGCCCACGGCCGCCGCCTTCTCCTGGAGCCGGTACGCGGCGACGAGCGCCGCAAGCCCCTTCGGCTGCTCGCCGAGCAGCGACTCGGCGGCGTCTCCCTTTTCGGCCTTCTTGAGCTCCTGCCACTGCCGGTACGCCGCCTCACCGTCGGCGACGCGCGCGCCTCCGTAGACGTGCGGGTGCCGGCGGATGAGCTTGTCGGAGGCCGCGTCGAGGGCGGCAGCGAGGCCCGTATCCCACCGTTCTCCAGTAAGTTCGAGGCAGAACATGACGAGGAACGCGAGGTCGCCCAGCTCCTCCACCGTGTGCTCGCGGTCGCCGCGCGAGATCGCGTCCACGGCCTCCGCGGCCTCCTCGGTGAGGTAGGGCGTCATGCTCTCCAGCGTCTGCTCGCGGTCCCAGGGGCAGCCGTCCGGCCCGCGCAGCCGCCGGCACACCGCGAGCAGCCGCGCCAAGGCGTCGCGCTCGGCGTCGGTCATGGGGGGCGACGATAGCAGGAAGCCGGGGAGAGGTCTCGGGCTGACGATCGACGGCACTTTCCGCCGTGTCGTGGCCCGGCGTGACCAGGCTGCCGATCGTATCACCTCACGACGGCGACGCGAGAGCGAAGCGTGCGCGATCCCTGTGTCAGAGTGGCCCAGTAGAGCCCCGGGGCGAGCGCGCCGTCGTCGAGGCGCACGACGTGACGGCCGGGGCCGTGCGCGCCCACCTCGCGCGCCGCCACCTGCCGGCCGGCGAGGTCGTACAGTTCCAGCCGCGCCGGGCTCGCATCGGGGAGCGTGAACGCCAGCCACAATGCCCCCACCGCCGGGTTGGGGCGCGCTCCCTCCAGC
>Ga0187893_10001104_pt1 | contig 67356 bp, 64 predicted proteins | sample MA1701074metaG_FD_139574 | JGI IMG/M metagenome (GOLD analysis project Ga0187893, IMG submission 139574) | White microbial mat communities from a basaltic lava cave in the Kipuka Kanohina Cave System on the Island of Hawaii, USA - MA170107-4 metaG ...
CCGTTGAAAATCATTTGAGTGTTGCGAAGAATGCTGCAATGCCGAGGCTGAATGCCGTGGTGCATTTTCACCTTCACCCATGCGTCGGTGCAAGAGACATCAAGGACGTCAAGTTCAATGGGTGGGTCACCCTCCAACGGAGGGTCAGAGGTATCACATGAAAAGGCAAGGAGGATAAATGCGGAGAATAGTATTTGCAACTTCATTGGCGTCCTGCTGTATATCAAAAAACGCATCACGGGAAGAAATACTTGCCAGCAATATACCATTCTGACTACATATCGCAATACCTCGCAAATAAATTATTTACGAAAACCAGTGCTCTTACCAGTACTCACCTACACAAGGCCACAGCTTGTGCTTATCTTGCAGATTCGATAGATTTGCGGCATGCTGATATCGCACGACAAGGAATTAAGGGTCTGCAATGCCGAGTAAGTACGAAATACCCGACTTCAAATTTACATACACAAAAAAACAACGATCGCTTTTCCAAAGCGGCGCGCTTGTTAAACTCTGGCACAAACAATATCCCCAACTCTTTGACAAAGACGATGTAAGAGTCGCATATACTCAACCAGACTACCATTTCTTCGAGTGGCTGAGCGCAATATTATTTTTCGAGGCAACAGGTTATTTGAGTCTTCAGGAGTACATATTACCCACATATCCGAGACAACGGGCAATCTTCAAATCGATTGTCAGCAAGGCGGTTTTTGATTCTGTGGATTTCGACCAAGGCGGTCTTCCAGACCTGTTCCTTTACAACAAAAAAACAAGTGACTGGTTATTTTGCGAAGTGAAAGGTGGAAGCGATCGAATCCGACCCAATCAGGTAAAAAGATTCGGAGAACTTCAGAAGGTGACAGGGAAAAGACCAAAGCTTGTTAAGCTCAATCAGCTTTCGGACTAACTCCACCATTCCCGGGCAGTGCAACTGAGGCACCATCTTGCACAACATCTGCCTCACTGTGGTGGAGAATCCCTGGCTCTCCGCTTAATCCGCTTCACATCACTCCCGCCTTAGCACCTCGCGATAGATCTGCGCAGTTTGCGCACCCACATGAGACCACAGGAAGTTATTCTTGATATGAGTTTGTAGCTCAGGGGTTTTGGGTTTGGCGAGAGAAATCTCAATCCCTTTACGAATCGATTCAACAGAATCGGGCTCAACATATTCTGCGCGATCAGCAAAGTATTCTTTGGTCCCGCCGTACGGGGTTATCACTATTTTCGCTCCAGCCAGTCCAGCTTCCAGAGCCGCAATTCCCGGAGTTTCAAACAGTGATGGAAGCGCAAACACGTCGCACGCAGCGTATGCGGACGCCAACATTTCCGATTCGTTAGACAATCCGTCAATCAGTTTGATGTGCTTGTGTTTTGCAGCCTCGCGAACACAAGCATCTCCGTACTCACCCCTGATGATCCTCCCGATAATTACTGCGGGATGGTTGATCTGACCCAGTGCTTTGATCAGCGTAAGAACATTCTTTCTGCGGTGGCCTGTATGACCGACACAGAGAATGAAATCTCTGAGTCCGTACGTCTTGGTAAAGAGTCCAGGATCGGCATTTGCAAAGCGTTCGTCAACGCCATTAGGAATTACTTTGATTTTATTTTCAGGACAATCCAGTCCCTTAACAACAAGCTCAGCTTCCGCTTTCGTGTTCGGGAGAACGCGTGCAGACCAGTTACACATATCAGCCGTCAGCGCGTAGTCCGTCCAGATTCCTTTTCCTACGCTCTGGGCGACACGAGAGAACCACAACATCGTATTGATGAACGCGTGAGAATGCCGGCTATAAATAATCGGAGATGTCACAATGGGAATTCCCAGGGCATGAATTTCCCTTACAAGATGATACGTGCCGATGTTTGCCCCGAAAACATGGAACAGATCACAGTTCTCGCGTTTGAATGGCGCCCAAGGATCAAACAATGATACGTTTACGCCATGCGAAGAGAGAAACTTTGCCGTATTCCTCAATTGTGTATTGGGTCCACCGTGAAGAATTGAAACCGCCGCATAGCTTGCCATTACGACGTTCATCGGAATTTCCTTTGAAACTTGGTGTATAGTTTCGAGACCAACGCTCTTGTATCAAACTCCCTAATCCTCCGAATATCTCGCGGTAGAATCGAGAAAGCCGCGGAATCGCGCCAATCCATCTTTGCCATATCCAACGTGGCCGAGAACGGAACTATCGCCTCTTTGCCGTCCTTCAGCAAGCGCATGAACACCGATGCGTGATCCCTTTTCACACCCGTGTGCAGCGTGTTGCCATTTTCCTCAAACCTCGGAAGAACCTCTTCTCTGATTTTCCACCAAGACGCGTATTCCGTAAACGTCGTATTTGATATCTTCTCCCCGCGCACCTGTTCGAACAGTGACTCGACAACACTTGTATTTTGGTCTGAAGGATGATGATAAAAAAAGAGCGGCTCTTCACGCCCAAGTTTTTCAACAACCTTCATGAAGAGGTACTCACGCATCATCGTTTCGCTGTAGGCAACTCTGCGCAAGCTTCCAACGCAAATCGGATGGATCGGAATCTGGACCGTGTTCACCTTCCGACCATGTACCACGGGATACGACGGCAGGGTATCGTACGCAAATGAAAACTCCGACGAGTATGACATTCCCAACCTATCAATCGTTCCAGCAATATCATGATTCCAAGATCCGAACGGCATTGCCAACCCTGCTGGCAACAAGCCGATGCTTTCCATGAGGCGCCTTGCCTTCTGAAAGTTTGCATCGTTCAAACCGGTTTGACCAAAGACTCTGTGCTCATAGCAATGCACGCCCATTTCCTGAGCAGCCATTGATGAAAAGTGATGAAGCCAGCCCTCATGACTTTGAACATCAAGGAACCACGTCATCCGAATGTCATATCCCCGCGCAAGGGAATACAAACGGTCAATATCTTCGCGGATACCCGCATCCGTATCGATACGAAACGCGAAGACATTGCGATGACCATCCGGGAAATACCACAAATGCGCGTAGAGCATCGAGCGCGCTTGATGAAGGTAGCGAAGACCTTGGACCACCAAATGCCTGACCTCTCCCTTGCTTACAAGAGAAACATGCTCAGCAGGAAGTCGTTCGCGGTACGAATAGAAATTCTTAACAACGGATCGCTCCCCATCCATAAGCCGCTCGACATCGACTGGAAGAATCACACCTACTCCCCCGCCAAGCTCACCTGCAAACACGGCAAATTCGTTATTCTGCGTACGCATCATCGTCGCTTCATTGGCAATTGATCCCTCAACCGCCGCATCCAGGATATGAATATCGAAATGAGGGTCTGAGTCGCCCACAAGATATTGAATCGGCGCCAGCCTTGACCGTACACCTATTCCGGCAAGGTGACCTGCGTATCCGAGAATCCCACCGCCACCGCGAAGATAACTCTGTACCGCTTCTGCTTCTTCCCTGGAAAGTTCGCGGTTGATCACCAGAGCACTAAACGCTGAATTCAGATCATCAGCCAGAAGATTCGCATGGTTCCACGAAACTCCTTCCTGAAGAAGCAGCTGTTCCCATTGGGGACTGGCGGCAAGGAGGCCAATGCACAGTTTCATGACACAAGATCTTGGATGATTTTCACAAGAGACTCTTCGCGCCGAGCCAGGGTGAAATGCTCTATTACGCGTGTACGCGCCGATGCCCCGGCACCTTCTGGCATTTCCATGGCATTCGTAATTCCCGAAACAAGCGCATCAACACTTCCATACGGAACGAGATTACCAACACCGTCAATCGCTGTCGGAATACCACCAACACTGGTTCCCACAGGAATGCATTCGCATAACATTGCCTCACAAAGACTGTTGGGCAAACCTTCCGTAAAGGAGGGCTGACAATAGACCTTCGCCCGCTGGTAGTATTGAAGCAACTCCGTTCGGGGAACAGCGGAAAGCAGTTGAACATTTGGCGGCAACTCAGATTTCACTTTACTTATGAGCGTTTCCGCAATGCCTATGACAACAAATCGCAATTCCTGCAAACAACGCGCAGAGTCCAAAAGCAGGTCAATCCCTTTTTTCTTCATCCGCCACTCATCATGACAAACAGCAACCGTGAGAATTGATCTTTCTTTTCCCTGCCCGGCATGCCAGGCCTTTGCATCGTATCCGGTCGGAACGTACTCAATGTTGCTGCCATCATATTTCGCGAGCCGAACAATCTCATCACGGAAGAACGGATCTACGATCAACAGTTTGTCCGCATTTCGCATTGCCCAACCCACGAGAACGGACCTCCACGGACTCAGCCATATCCCATAGTTGATTGTCGGTTCTTTCGATGCATCCGCACCTCCAATAACGATAATGGATTTCTTTGCAAGCATCTTCGCAGAGAGGACAACAAAAAAAGAGTATACGGATGCAAACCATGTGAACGTTAGCTCGGTCCGGAAAGCGCCCAAGAGGATGCTGACCGGCGCAAGAATGCCCTTTGTCAACAAGTGGTGAACCTCGTAATGCCGGCTCAGAATGGAAAGATCTTCACGAATGAACGACGTGTCGAGGGAGGAAGTAAACAGAATCTTCACGCAATACGACTGCCCGAGTGTATGAAGTAGTTGCACAAAAAAGATACCTCAAAAAGGAGTGACCCGCAAACAGCTTTGCATTTCGGAACACCTTTGAATATATTTCAGACAAGGTAACCCATCAAACACAATGATCCGTTCCTCCACTCCTTATCCGATACTGTTGTTGCTCATTATCCTGCAGACAGGTTGTCTTACCGTTGAGAACAAAGAATACCGCATCAAACTTCGCAATGATCAATCCGGCGACGCGACAATCCGCTTTATCAACATTCACTCTGAGTCGGAAGACTCTGCTGACATTTCCTCCGACGATTTTCGTCAGCTGATAGAGTTCTATCTCGAAGGAAATCAATTTGAGACCGACAATCCCGGCATCCAAAACGTGCGCAAGAAACTTTATGAAAGCGCTGGCGTCCTCACAGGCGAGGTGACTTTCTCTTTCGACAGTCTTGCCGCCGTGCGTCTGTTCAAGTTTGACCGATCAAGTCCGTATATGTACCTGACTGGTAATCCTCTTTCGCGCGAACAACTTGTCGAGTCCAACGGCACGCGCGGGCCGGAGTGGATGCCTGTTGTCTTTTGGTCCGGTGAGGTCACTGATATCTATTTCAAAACCAGAGTCGTATCTGAAGTTTCATTCCGTCAAAGTCTCCTGAAGAATTTTCAGGGCTGGCAGGCGACGGAGCATTCCCAGAAGAAGCAATAGATGGAACTATGGCGCAGGAATCTTTACATTCTCTGGGGAACCCAATTCGCCGCTATGCTTGGGATGAACCTTGTCGTTCCATTCCTCCCTCTTTATATCCGCTCACTCGGCATTGTTGACCCTTCCGCCCTCGCAATGTGGAGCGGCGTTGCTTTTGCAGGAACATTCTTCGCCGCCTTCATAGCAACTCCGCTCTGGGGAATTCTTGGTGACCGTTATGGACGTAAGGCCATGGTTGTTCGAGCGATTGTGGGACTTGCTCTGTCGCAAGTATTCATCGGGTTGGCCCAAAACGCGTTTCAGGTTGTTGTTTTTAGGGTCGTCCAGGGCGCAATCAGTGGATTCATTGCATCCTCCCTGGCTCTTGTCTCCACAAACACACCAAAGCACAAGATGGGTTACGCCCTGGGATTGTTGCAGTCCTCCACGGCGGCCGCAATGGTGCTTGGCCCCTTCGTCGGAGGAGTTCTTGCCGACTTGATCGGCTACCGGCAGATCTTTTTTGTTACCGCGACGTTGTGCGGCATCGGCGGAATCGTTGTAGCCGCAACGGTAATCGAGGCAGACAAGGGAGTCCGGGAATCAAGGCGTTATACTGTTCTTGAGAATGCGCGATTGATGCTCTCAGACAAACACCTCCGGCTTGTAGCGTTGGCCCTTGTGATGAGCCAGATGGCTGTCTTAATGATCGAGCCACTGTTCTCCCTCTTCATCGAAGAGTTTGAGGCTGAAACAGAATACCTTGCAACCCTCACCGGCGGCATCCTGTCCATCTCGGGTCTGTTCATGGTGGTCTCCGCACCGTGGTGGGGGCACCGGAACGATCGCAAAGGATACCGGAAGAACCTCACCATTGCCATCGGCGTCATCGGGGTTGCGTACGTGTGTCATGCCCTCGTTACAAATCTTGTCCAGCTTGGATTGTTGAGAGCGTTTCTCGGATTCTTCCGCGGAGGGATTCTCCCGGCGTTATACTCGTTGACGAGTACTCATTCTCCGAATGACCGCAAGGCAGGCATGATGGCAATAGCATCCAGCCTGACACTCCTCGGAAACACCATCGGGCCGCCGCTCGGTGGGTTTATTTCAGGACATGTTGGAATGAGCGCGTCGTTCGTCATCAACGGTGCTTTTCTGCTCACCCTGAGTTGGATCCTTTACCGAAATCTCTACGATCCTCAGCCCGTTCCGCTTCATGCAACAAAGGAAGTTGCAGAGGAGCAGGCATGATCTTTTTTTTTAGGGCTCGTTGACATTGGCGAAAACCGAACGTCTCTTCCTTCTTGACGGCATGGCCCTCGCATACAGGGCTTACTTCTCCTTTATCAACAGGCCCCTTATTAACAGCAAGGGTATCAACACCAGCGCTGTATATGGATTCGTGACGGCGCTGATGCGGATCCTTGAAGATGAAAAACCGGAGCATGTCGCGGTCGTCTTTGATACGCGTGAGCCGACATTCCGGCATTCCATGTTCCCCTCGTACAAGGCCACGAGGCAGAAAATGCCGGAAGACATGGCCTCGCAAATGGAGAAGCTCAAGGAATCGGTCCGTGCGTTCAACACTCCATTGATCGAAGTTCCGGGCTACGAAGCGGACGACGTGATTGGCACGTTGGCGCGCCTGGCAGAAAAAGAAGGTGTAATGACCTACATGGTCACCGGCGACAAAGACTTCATGCAATTGATTTCACCTCTGATCAAAATGTACAAACCGGGCAAAGGCGGCGGCGAAGTTGAAATTGTGGATGAAAGCGGAGTGAGACAGAAGTTTGGGGTGCGACCGGATCAAGTTATTGATGTTCTTGGCCTCATCGGTGACAGTTCTGACAATGTTCCCGGCGTAAAGGGGATCGGAGAAAAAACCGCAATTCCCCTGATTCAGAAATATGGTTCACTGATAGAGCTTCTCAAAAACATTGATGGGATACCTCAAAAAGGGATACGCGAAAAACTGCTCGCCAACCGGGATATTGCACTACTCTCCCGTGATCTGGTCACAATCCGCACCGACGTTCCCCTTACTATCGATTTCCACACACTACGCGCGACGCGGCGTGATACGACAAAACTCATCAAACTCTTTGGTGAACTTGAATTCAAGGCTCTTTCCGGCAAACTGCGGGACACCGAACCCTTTGAACACAAGGTTTCATTCGACGGCAACGACACACGACCCTTCGAAACGCCGAAACCCTCAGCAGCCCGCATCGAATCTGAACCCCAACGATACGCACGTGTAGCCACTTTGGATGAATTTGTTTCCCTTTGCAGCCGCTTGTCCGGTGAAAAACTTGTCTCTCTTACAACTGTATCAACCTCGCACAACACGATGAGCGGCACACTGGCGGGAATTGCATTTTCCTTCAAGAGGAATGAAGGATATTATGTCCCGATCCAACAGGAAATGGCAGATCAACATGACGCGGGCGGCCTCTTTCCTCTCGAAGAACCAAGCGCACAATCCGAGCCTAACGGCCTTCCCTTAGATGTCGTCGTTAAGGGACTAAGACCGATTCTTGAAAGCGATGCAATCAAAAAGATCGGTCACGATGTGAAGCGTGACCTTCTCGCGTTGAAACTCGTTGGCATTGAGATGGCGGGAATTGAATTTGACACAATGGTTGCAAATTACGTGCTCAGAGCTGATGCACAGCATTCGCTTGAAGCGCTTGCAACGGAATACCTCTCATACACCATCATGTCTTTTGAAAAGGTAGCCGGAAAGGAAAAAGAGCGCAAGGACATTACTGAAGCGGAGTCCGCAAAAGGGGCGGCCCTTCAGGGAGAACGTGCGGCAGTTGCTTTCCAGGTGCATACTCTGCAAAAAGAAAAACTTGAGCTGGCACACCTGATGACGTTGTGCCGCGACATTGAGTTCTCATTGGTTCCCGTTCTTGCACGAATGGAATTCGCGGGCATTTCGCTTGATACTCCGTATCTCGCCTCAATGTCCAAGGATCTTGAGCGTCAACTGGACTCTCTCGTTCGTTCCATTCACGTGGACGCCGGCGAACAGTTCAACATCAACTCCACGCAACAGCTTGCCGATATCCTCTTCAAACGGCTCAACCTTGCACCCGTGCGAAAGACCAAAACCGGCTACTCCACCGATGTCGGAGTTCTGGAGACACTCAGGGGTCAACACGCAATCATCGATAAGTTGCTTGAATATCGTCAATACACAAAACTCAAATCCACATACATCGATGCCTTGCCGCAACTCATTAGTCCGCGCACGGGAAGAATCCACGCTTCATTCAATCAAACGGTTGCTGCCACGGGACGCCTTTCCGGAAGTGACCCAAATCTCCAGAACATTCCCATCAGGACGAAGCTTGGGCGAGCAATACGGAAGGCATTCATCGCTGAATCGGGAGATACCGTTCTGCTTTCCGCCGATTATTCCCAAATTGAATTGCGAGTGATGGCCCATATTTCCGGTGACGAGGGGTTGGTCGCCGCTTTCAAAAACAATGAGGACATTCACTCATCGACAGCAGCAAAGGTGTTTGGGGTGCCAACATCTGAGTTGACGCGTGATATGCGAAGGAAGGCGAAGGAGGTGAATTTCGGCATCATGTACGGGATCGGTCCGTTCGGATTAGCCACGCGATTGGAGATCTCGCAGACCGACGCGAAGGAGATCATTGCGCGTTACTTCGAGCGGTTTCCAAAGGTGAAGCAATACATCAACGATACGATTGATTCAGCGCGCCGAACCGGGTATGTGCAGACATTGACAGGTCGACGGAGGTACCTGAACGACATCAACAGTCGAAACGCAAATGTTCGCGGAAACGCGGAGAGACAGGCGATCAATATGCCGATTCAGGGGACGGCCGCGGATATGATCAAAGCGGCAATGATCGCGATTGATGCAGACATCATCGAGAAGGGCTTGAAGAGCAAGATGCTTCTCCAGGTCCATGATGAGCTGGTATTCGAAGTACCAACAGCTGAGTTGGACACAATGAAGTACTTGGTCCGGGACAGGATGCAGAAAACTCTTTCAATCTCCGTACCTGTCCAGGTTGAGATGGGATCAGGGAGAAACTGGTTGGAAGCCCATTAAAGATCCGGCAACTTCAGGCAGTTTGAGTTGCCAACGGTTCCTCGGGAACCACAAGAATCATAATGATATACAGGAATACGGTAATCCCGAATGAAGCAATGGCAGAGATGATGAACAGGAGCCGAAGGATTGTCGGGTCAAGATTGAAGTAGGTTCCGAGACCGCCACATACTCCAAAGAGCTTCCGCTCGGTCCTGGATCTGTACAGTTTTCGCGGTTGAAGAACCACCGCAGGCTCGGGCGACACTGTTGGCTCGGTCTCACCCGGTACTGGGGTTTCCACTTGCGAAACATAGTTCCTCCCCCCAAAAAGAAAACCAACACCAGCCAGAATGAGAAGAACTGCAAGCCCCAACTCCCATGAAAAGCCCCACCAGTAGTTCCAGAAAGAAATACCGAGGTTTGCAAGCAACCAGATTGTTCCAATCGCCACAAGCAAGACTCCCCAGAATTTCTGGGCTGATCGAGAAGATTGTGGCCGTGAAACATCTGTCTCCACGATTGGGTTGGACGGCATGATGATCATTGCCAGAATGTACAGGATAATGCCGGACCCGCCCAGCAAGGTCAACACCACCCACGCAATGCGCACAAGTGTTGAATCCCACTGGAAATATGTGGCGATTCCGCCGCACACACCATCGATCATGCGGTCAGAGCGCGATTTGTAAAGCCGTTTCATTTCCCCTGATGATGTCATGCGAACCTCCGGGATGTCGTTGACCTCTCAAACAGTACGATCACAGGGGGCCAATTGTTGCAAAAAAAAGCCGACCTAAAAGGCCGGCCTCAGATCGAACGATTTTCATCTTCCGTTAGACCTCCATTATCTCCTTTTCCTTCATCGCGAGAAGCGTATCAATATCCTTGATGAACTTATCGGTCGTCTTCTGCGTCTCCTGCTCTGCGCGCTTGCGATCGTCCTCGGAAAGATGCTCGGCCTTCTCCGATTTTTTTAAATGCTCAATTGCATCACGGCGGATGTTCCGGACAGCAATCTTCCCGTCTTCACCAAATTTCTTCGTGAGCTTCACCAATTCACGCCTTCGTTCCTCGTTCGGGGGCGGAATTGGTATGCGAACAATTTCGCCGTCTTTCGTCGGGTTCAGTCCCAGGTTTGCCGCCTGGATCGCCTTGACAATTGGGTCCAGCATCGTCTTTTCCCACGGCTGGACCGTCAACGAGTGAATATCCGCAACGCTCACGTTCCCAACCTGTGAAAGCGGAACCATCGACCCATAATAGTCGACCTTCATGCCGTCAAGAAGGGCTGTAGTTGCCTTGCCGGTGCGAATCTTGATGAGTTCCTGCCGGACAACCTCGGCCGCCTTGGACATCTTCTCACGTGCATCCTTCAAAATAGTCTCAACCATGGTGTACCCCGCTGATCAGATCAATGGATTCCAGGTGTTGCTTCGAGGACTCTCGTGCCGACCGGTTCCCCCAGAACCAGGCTCTTGAGATTTCCCGGCTTGTTCATGTTGAAAACGAGAATAGGAAGTTTGTTTTCACGACATAAGGTTATCGCAGTCATGTCCATGACTTTAAGATCTTTCTTGAGAACGTCGAGGTAGGATATTTCCGGAAATCTGAATGCGGAAGGATTGCGTTCCGGATCGGAATCATAGACGCCGTCAACGCGCGTTCCCTTGATGATGACATCCGCTTCGATTTCCACTGCTCTGAGGGCTGCGGCCGTATCGGTTGTGAAATATGGATTTCCCGTACCGGCGCCAAAGATCACTATTCTATCTTTTTCCAAGTGGCGAACGGCACGACGACGAATAAAAGGTTCAGCAATCACTTCCATCCGTATTGCCGAAATCAAGCGCGTGACCAGGCCTTCGTGTTCCAATGCACTTTGTATTGCAAGCGCGTTGATAAGCGTTGCCAGCATTCCCATATGATCGCCGGTAACTTTATCGATATTGTCCGACGAATTAGAAACGCCCCGATAAATGTTTCCCCCGCCAATGACAATGCCAATCTGAATACCGAGATCGTGAACGGCTTTGATCTCCTGCGAATACTGCTTGAGGACTTTCGGATCAATGCCGAACTGCTGGTCTCCCATCAGAGCTTCGCCGCTGAGCTTCAACAGGATTCGTTTGTATTGAAGTTTGACCATATTAAGGAGTGTCAATTTACAGAAACTCCCGCTTTGGCACATTAGCGGGAGTTTTTCGGACTACTTGGTTTCTTCGCCGAGGTGGTATCGCTGAAAGCGTTTGATCTTCAGATTCTTACCGACACTCTGAAGATGTTCTTTAATTGTCTTTCCGGGATCCTTGATGAAGGTCTGCTCCATCAGGCACACTTCCTGATAAAATTTTTCAAGGCGGCCAGTGGCAATCTTGTCGAGAACCTGTTCAGGTTTGCCTTCATTCTTCGCATGAGTGCGGTAGATATCCAGCTCACGATCGACCACATCCTTCGAGACCTGGTCGCGGGAGATATACTGCGGATTCATTGCCGCGACCTGCATGGCGATGTCTCTGCCCAGCGTTCCAAGTGCCCTTTGATCTCCTTCGCCTTCAATCTCAACCAGGACGCCGATTTTGCTACCAAGATGCGTGTAGGAGCTTGTTACCCCATTTCCTGATTCATACATGGCAAACCGACGGACATCAATTTTCTCTCCAACCTTCGAAAGAAGGTCGTTTAGGAGGTCTACGATTTTCTTGCCGCTGGATGTTTTCAGCTCAAGGGCAACCTCCAAGGAGCCAGGTTTTTGCTTCTCAATTGCTTCGGCAACGCCTTGGGCAAAGCCGGTAAAGTCATCGCTACGTCCGACAAAGTCCGTCTCGCAGTTCACTTCAACGACAACCCCTAGTTTGCCATCCGGAGAGACACGTGTTACAATGATACCCTCTTTGGCGGCCCGATCAGCACGCTTTTGCGCCACAGCAGCACCCTTCTTGCGCAAGTATTCGATGGCTGCTTCCATATCTCCACCCGTTGATTCCAACGCGCGCTTGCAATCCATCATTCCCGCTCCGGTCTTGTCACGGAGCTTCTTGATCATCTCACTTGTGATTTCCATAGTCTCCACTATTACCTCTTTTCCGCCACGCCGACATGCGCGCGTGATTTCTCTTCCATCTTCACACCATCCTTCTCGGATGTGCTCTCTTCAGCCGCATCCATCTGTTGGGCTGATGCTCTTTCCTTGCCATCCAGAATAGCGTCCGTAAACGCCTTACAGATCACCTGAATCGATTTTATAGCATCGTCATTTGCGGGAATCACATAGTCGATATCATCGGGGTCGCAGTTTGTATCAACAATTGCGAACACTGGGATACCAAGCCGGCGTGCTTCCTTCACTGCAATAGCTTCCTTCTTCACGTCAATAACAAACAGTGCTCCCGGAAGTCGAGTCATCTCAACAACGCCGGAGAGGACATCGTTCAATTTGTCCCGCTCCCGCGTCAGGAACAGACCTTCCTTTTTCGTGATCTTGTCAAACGTGCCGTCACTTTCCATTTTTTCAATATTCGTGAGGCGCTTGACGCTCTTCCGAATCGTTGTGAAATTCGTCAAGGAACCGCCAAGCCACCGCTCGGAGACGTAGAACTGACCCGAACGAATTGCTTCATCCTTGATAATCTGCTGGGCCTGTTTCTTCGTGCCGACATACAGTATCCTTTTTCCTTCGGCAACAAGATTGGACACAGTGTTGCACGCTTCGTCCAACAGGCTCTGTGTTTTCTTGAGATCAATGACGTGAATTCCGTTGCGATCCATGAAAATATACGGACGCATTTTGGGATTCCAGCGGCGGGTAAGGTGTCCGAAATGACACCCCGCGGCCAACAACTCCGCGACTTCAACGCGAGACATGTGAGTATTCCTTGATTGTGTTTGGACTTCTACCCTGTTCACCTTCTCCCGGAATCACGCCGCGTGCGGCGGACACAACCGGAAGAATCCCAGAGTATGCTTATTTACAACAACCGATTAACGCTTCGAGAACTGGAATCGCTTGCGAGCTTTCTTCTGACCGTACTTCTTACGCTCCACCATACGAGGATCGCGAGTCAGCAATCCGGCGGTGCGCAGTGGAGATCTGTTGTCATCGCTGACATCAACAAGTGCTCTTGCTATCCCCAATGAAATTGCCCCAGCCTGGCCAGTACTGCCGCCACCTTCAACATTGATTCGCGCGTCGTACTTGCCAACCGTTTGCGTTACCTGAAACGGTTTTACAATCGTCGTACGCAATGTTTCGAGCGGGAAAAACTGTTCAAGCGGCTTCCGGTTAATGGTAATCTTTCCAGAGCCCGGTGTAAGAAGAATCCTCGCCACCGAAGTTTTTCTTCTGCCGATTGTCTGAGTTTGATGCGCGTGCATATTCTGTTCTGACTCCGCCTTAATGAGCTATTGAAAAGGATGCGGGCTGTTGGGCACTGTGAGGATGTTGTGCACCTCCATACACCTTCAACTTACGGATAATCTGCCGACCCAGTTTGTTGTGTGGTAACATGCCTTTGATTGCATGCTCGAACACTTTTTCAGGATGCTTTCTGATGAGTTCCTGGAACTTCGTGAACGATGCTCCACCCGGATACCCCGTGTAACTGAAGTACTCCTTCAGTTCTGCACGCTTGCCAGTCAACTTCACTTTTGCTGCGTTCACAACAACAACAAAATCACCCATGTCAGCGTTCGGGGTAAATGTTGGTTTGTGCTTCCCGCGAAGCAGTTTTGCCACTTCTGAGGCAACACGACCAAGGGTCTTTCCGTCGGCATCAACAAGATGCCACTTCCGATCATCGTCCGATGACGTAAAAAAATGCGTTGCTTTATCCACTGAAAACTCCTGTCCTGCCTGATTCTTAACTGGAAAAACGAGCTAGGTGAGTTGAAAAATATACTAAATCCGACCGTGAGAGTCAACGCTCTCGCGTCGAAACATGATCGGCTGCATGGTAGGAACTGCGGATCAGCGGACCCGATTCAACGTGATTGAACCCCATTTCGAGCCCCTTTTCCTTGAGATCGATGAACTCATCCATTGAAAGAAAGCGTTGAACTGCCAAATGCTCCTTTGTCGGCTGAAGATATTGGCCAAGCGTTAGTATGTCGCAACCCGTGTTCCTGAGGTCAACCATAACCTCCTCAACTTCTTCCAAAGTCTCGCCCAAACCAAGCATAAGGCCGCTCTTAGTGACCATCCCGAGCTGTTTTGCCCTTTCCAGAACGCCAAGTGTCCGGGTGTATTTCGCCTGAGGACGAACCACTGAATAAAGTCGCGGAACTGTTTCTGTGTTATGGTTGAGGATGTCCGGTTTCGCACTTACAACAATATCCAAAGCCCATTCTACACCCCGGAAATCAGGAATCAGCACTTCGATGGTAATTCCAGGGCTAACTTTGCGTGCCTGCCGGATTGTTTCCGCGAACACGGACGCTCCTCCATCCGCCAATTCATCCCGGTTGACCGAAGTAATAACTGCATGTCTGAGGTCCATTGTCCTGATTGCTTCCGCAACACGGAATGGTTCCTCCAGGTCAAGACCATCCGGTTTTCCTGTTTTCACGGCGCAGAACCCACACGAACGAGTGCAAACATCACCTAGGATCATAAAGGTGGCCGTCCCGGCGTTCCAGCACTCAGCCATGTTCGGACATCGCGCCTCTTCGCATACCGTGTGTAAACCCTGCTCGTCAATCAGCTTTTTCAACCGGGAATAATTCTCACCGGACGGGACCTTCACACGAAGCCATTCCGGACGCGGAATGCGGCGCGGCTCAGTTGTTATTTCCTGAATAATAAACGACATCAAAACTTTAGCTCCAAGTTGAAGTTCTGGAGGTGCTGAACAACTTCTTCGAGGAAGTTTCCACCAAGCGCTCCATCAACAATTCTGTGGTCAAACGACATCGTGAAATACGCGATTGAGCGAATTGCTATTGCCTCATCAATAACCGCAACCCGTTTCTTGATGGCACCGGTGCCGAGGATCGCAACCTGCGGCTGATTGATAATCGGGGTTCCGATCATCGTCCCAAAAACACCGTAGTTTGAAATTGTGAAGGTTCCACCCTGGATATCATCGGGCGTCAACTTCTTCGAGCGAGTTCGCACTGCAAGATCATGCACAGCGCGTGCAAGACCCAGGAAGTTTTTCTCTTCGGCATTCTTAATGACAGGAACGATCAACCCATTCTCCGATGCAACAGCAATACCCAGGTTGATAAAGTTCTTCCTGATAATCTTATCTCCTTCGATAGAGCTGTTCACCAAAGGATACTTCTTCAGTGCTTTCACCACCGCTTCAACGATATATGGTGTGAATGTAAGCTTGAACCCTTCCTTCTTCTCGAACTCACTTGCATATGTCGAACGATGCTTAACAATCGTCGTCATATCCACCTCATGGATCGCAGCAACGTGGGGAGACGTTTGAACGCTCTTCACCATGTGTTCGGCCATCTTCAGTAGAACGTTGCTCATCTGTAGTATCTCGTGTTTTGGCGCGGGATACTTTGCCCGGAGTTCGGGAACCTCGACCGGTTTGGCAACAATTCCGGCAGCAACAGGCCTTGACGGCGCTGCCGGCGGCGTAATTGGAGTGGGAACTTGACCCCCCCTGCCGCGATTTGCAACATGCGCGAGGATGTCTTTCTTGGAAACGCGTCCACCTTCTCCTGTCCCGGGAATTGTTTCCAGTTCAGACATGGAAATGCCTTCCGTTCGCGCAATATTAAGGACGAGTGGCGAATAGAATCTTCCGGGAACAATCGGTTGGGAAGCCGGCTGTGCCACTGGGGCTTGTGCAACTGGCTTCGACTGAGGAGCGGGTTTCTCGACCTGAGCAACCGGTTGAGGTGCCTGCTGTTGTTTTGGGGCTTCTGCCACAACAGCGCCGCCCTCCGTTTCAAGGAATGCTATCACCGTGCGGACCGGAACAGTCTTTTGCTCCTCCACGGCAATTTCGGCAAGCACACCCGATGCCGGGGATGGAATCTCGGAATCAACTTTGTCCGTGCTGATTTCCAGAAGCGTCTCATCTTTCCTGACTTTATCACCGACCTTCTTGTGCCATCGAACGATGGTTCCTTCGGCAATGCTTTCACCCATTTGAGGCATCACAACTTCTACGCGCGCCATACTATTCCCTTTCTTTCAAAAACTTCAATATGAACACAATTCGCGAAGACCGCTAACAATCTTGTCTTTGTTGGGAAGGCAGAATTCCTCAAGCGGCGGCGCAAACGGAACCGGAGTGTCAATCGCACCGATGCGCTTGATTGGTGCGTCAAGAGACTGGAAAGCGTGTTCAGAAATCAACGCGGCTATCTCTGCACCAATTCCGCCTGTGATATTGTCTTCATGCACAATCAAAACTTTTCCGGTCGGGCGCACCGAGGCGAGAATGAGTTCCTTATCCAGCGGCATGAGACTTCTCAAGTCTACGACCATTACTTCGGCACCATCTTCCCTGGAGAGCTGTTCGGCAGCTTCAAGAGAAAAATGTACTGTCGATCCATATGTAAACACCACCGCATCACTACCATTGCGTTTCACCTCACCCTTACCAATCTCCAGAACGTAGTCGTCTTCAGGAACTTCGCCCTTGATTCTGCGGTAGAGGTACTTGTACTCAAGATACAAAACCGGATTGTTGTCGCGGACAGCGGCTTTCATTAGCCCCTTTGCATCATACGGAGTCGAAGGAGCTACGATCTTCAAACCGGGAACGTGAAAAAACCAGGCTTCGGGATTTGTGGAGTGGTATGGGCCGCCATGAATGTAGCCGCCGGTTGGCAGGCGGACCACCATGGGAACCGGCAGATTCCAGCGATAGTGAGTCTTTGCCGAATTCACAACGAGCTGATTGAAGCCGCACGTGACAAAATCAGCAAATTGCATCTCGGCAATCGGCCGCATTCCTACGACAGCCGCACCGGTCGCGGCGCCGATAATCGCCGCCTCGGAAAGCGTAGCGTCAATTACTCTCTCGGAGCCGAAATGGTCCAGAAAGCCCTTCGTCGCTTTGAACGCGCCACCATACGGACCGATGTCCTCGCCAAGAAGGAACACGGATTTGTCCTGCTCCATCTCCTCCCACATTCCCCGCGACAACGCTTCTATATAGGTCATGGTGGCCATCAGGGCGCAAACACTCCTTCAGCTGCTTCTTCACCCCGGGGGTAGGGACTTTCCTCTGCAAAGGCAACCGCATCTTCAATTCCAGAGTTGATCTTTGACTCAAGTTCCTTTTTGACCGAATCAGTCAATACCCTGTCGTTCACCAGAACTCTTTCAAACTTTTCAAGCGGATCCTTTTTTTTCCACTCTTCAATCATTCCCTTTGGAACATAGGACGCATCATCGGAAGCCGAATGGCCGTGCATGCGCATCGAAATGGTTTCGATGAGCGTCGGACCTTCACCACGCCGCGCACGGTCCACCGCAGTACGACATGTTTCATACACCCGAATAACATCGGTTCCGTCAACCGTAACTCCTGGAATACCATATCCAAGACCGCGATCGGAAAGTTTTTGTGCCGCGAACTGCCTTGTATTAGGCGTCGAATAGGCAAACTGATTGTTCTCAATGATCAGAACAAGTGGAAGTTTCATTACAGCCGCCATGTTGAGGCCTTCATGGAAGTCTCCAACATTACACCCACCGTCACCGATGTAGTTCATCACGACGGCTTTTTCCTTGCGAAGCGTTGCAGCGAGGGCGACACCGACTGCAAATGGAATCATTGCCGCGAGGTGGCTCACGTTGCCGTAAATCTTCTTGGCAGGATCAGCATAGTGCCCGGTGCCATCCCGTCCACGAGTCAGACTGTTGACCCGGCCCAGCTGCTGGAGGAAAACATTCCGCAGTGTTTGCCCCTTAACGAGATGGGCGCCAAGATCACGGTGCATGGGCAGAAGATAATCATTCTCCTGAAGTGCATATGCGCTCCCCACAGCGGTCGCTTCGTTGCCATAACTAGTATAGGCACCGCCGACAATCTTGCTCTGACGATACAATCGAAGAATCGCGTTGTCCACTTCACGCGTCATTCGCATAAAATAGTACAATTGCAGACGGTCATGGTTGGATAGACGCGACGGCTGTGCGACAGCTTTAGGGCTTTTTGCAGCAACGGGCATGATAATGGAATTCTACCAGTTTGGGAAAGTGATCAGACTAAAATGCGATCAGGCGCTCCAATGCATTCACCACATCGGCTTCTTGTGGAAGCATGTGATTTTCCAGTTCGGGACCGTATGGAACCGGTGTGTCTTTGGCAGCAACCCGTTGAATTGGAGCATCAAGGTATTGAAATGCCTCCGAAGCGACGATCGCCGCAATCTCAGCGCCGAATCCTCCTGTCAGTGTATCCTCATGCACAACGAGAAGTTTGCCCGTTTTCTTTACGGATGTCAGGATGCAGTCCTTATCGAGCGGGTTGAGCGTGCGCAGATCAATTACCTCAATGCTCGCTTCCAACCGTTCGTTGATTTTTCTTGCAGCGTCAAGACAGCGCTGGACAAGCATTCCCCACGTAACGATCGTAACATCCTCTCCCTGCGTTTTGATCTCAGCCACACCGAATGGAATGAGATAGCTCGCATCGGGTTCAGGAGATGAAGCAAAACTCTGACGGTACAACCCCTTGTGTTCGCAGAAGAGCACCGGGTCTTCAGAACGGCAGGCAGTCTTGAGAAGACCCTTTGCGTCGGCGGCATTTGAAGGATACACTACACGTATCCCGGGAATGTGCGTGAAGAAACCGTCAATCGATTGGCTATGGTACAATCCCCCGTGGATGTATCCGCCAACGGCAACCCTGATGACCATCGGACACGACCATTCATTGTCAGAACGGAATCTCAGCATCGCAACCTCGTCCCGAAGCTGCATGAATGCAGGCCAGATGTAGTCTCCAAACTGGATTTCAACAACCGGTTTGTAATCCCCTCTTACCGCAAGCCCGAATGCTGTGCCGACGATACTCGCTTCAGCAAGAGGTGAGTTGAAAACGCGATCCTCACCGAACTTCGCCGTCAATCCGCGCGTGGCTGTGAATACGCCCCCTTTGTTTCCGGCAACATCCTCCCCGTAGATAAGCATCTTCGGGTTGTGCTCCATCTCTTCCATCATCGCATGATTGATGGCATCAACCATAACGATGTTTGCACCGGTAGTTGGCGGAGGCAGCACAGGTTCTCCGGTAGACAACACGGAAGCATAGACATGCTTCTCGAGGGAGTCCTTATCGGGCATAGGAGCCTGTTCGGTTCGTTCTGCCGAGCTGTCAATCTCGGTTTGGATATCCTGCCGGATTCTTGCAATATCACCTTGCTTCAACAGACCCTTGGCAAGGAGGAATTTCTCAAATCGCGGGATGGGATCTTTCTGTGCATCTTCTTCGAGATCGCTGTGAGCCCTGTATTTTTTCTGATCGTCGGAGGATGAATGCGCAAGCAGGCGGACCGTATCCGCCTCGATAACGCTCGGACCTTTGCCTCGACGGGCCTTGTCAACAGCATCGTGCACCACCTCGTACATCTGCTCAAAGTCGCATCCATCCACGCGATACCGGTTGAGTCCTTCGTACCCCTTCACCATTTCGCTCACGGACTTCCCAGCGATTTGATCCTCAACGGGAACAGAGATGGCAAACTTGTTATTCTGGATCAGAAAGATGACGGGGAAACGTCCGCGCGCCGACCAGTTTACTGCCTCATGAAATTCCCCTTCACTCGTCGAACCTTCGCCAGATGAAACATACACAACCTCGTCAACTCCATCCTTCATCGCACCCATCGCTGTTCCGACCGCCTGAAGATACTGCGTACCCGTCGGGCTGGATTGCGCCACGATTCTCCACTTCTTGTGACCATAATGAAACGGCATGGCAAAGCCGTTACTGCTCGGTCCGCCTTTTCTGTGCAAAGCTTCCAGCATGATGTCGTCTATCGTGTAGCCGAACTGCAGGGAAAAAGCAAGATCACGGTAGTAAGGATACGCCCAGTCATACCCCGGTTTCATTGCCAACGCCGTCGCGGTCTGTGCGACTTCATGGCCCGAACCGCCGATATGGAAAAAGCATTTGCCTTGCTTTAGAAGGACAAGAATCTTTTGGTCGATAAGCCGTGCTGTAACACAGTTCTTGTAAGCGCCAATGATTTTCTCTTTGGGAAGGGCCGATAAAGCCGAACCGTTCTTTTTCGATGACGAGCCGCCGTTGTTGCCCTTAGACATTGGTTTTGCTGATGATCGATTAGGTTGCACTAACAGTTCCTATTGTTATCGGATTGTCAAATCCATTGCGAGACTTTGGGGAAACGATATCCTCAAACGAAACAACGCGCGGATCGCGATAGAATACTTCAGAAAAGTGATGCACGAGATGCCTGGAAACTTCATTTAGATCAATAATTTCGCCGATAATTTCCCGAAGTGATGTCACCCCGTATTCAAAAATCCCGCACGGAATGATTCGCCCAAAACGCGAGAGATCGGTATTCACATTCAAGGCAAAACCGTGCATTGTCACCCACTTGGATGACTTCACTCCAATGGCGCAGATTTTTTCTCCGCCAACCCAGACTCCTGTGTAAGATTCTTTGCGGCATCCGTTGACCCCAAACTCGCCGAGCGTCCGAATGATAGCCTCCTCAAGATCCCTCAGATACCTGTGCAGGTCAAAGTAGTGGTTATTCAAATCGATAATCGGATATCCCACAAGCTGTCCGGGACCGTGATAAGTAATGTCGCCACCGCGATCATTCTTGAACACCTCTATACGATTGGATTCCAGTTCCTCCGGGCTCGCAAGCAGGTGATTCTCGTTTCCCGATGTGCCGATGGTGTAAACATGCTCGTGCTCGGTTAATAATAGTGCATCGGGAATCTCGTTCGCAACCCTGAGATCAAAAACATCTTTCTGAATATCCCAGCATTGCTTGTATTCGGTCTGGCCAAGCTCAACAACAATAAGCCGTGTCGAATCAGATGTTGATCGCTTCACCATAAGCAGCGGCGGCGGCCTCCATAACGGCTTCACTCAATGTCGGGTGAGCATGAATGGTGTGGAAGATATCCTTTCCTGTTGATTCCAGCTTTTTCGCGAGAACAAGTTCCGCAATCATCTCAGTTGCCTCAGACCCCATGATATGTGCACCGAGAATTTCTTCATACTTCGCGTCGAAAATGAGTTTCACCATTCCATCCGTTTCTCCGATGGCAACGGCTTTCCCGAGCGGGCGGAAAGGAAAACGACCGATCTTCAATTCGTGTCCCGCTTCCTTTGCTTTTTCCTCAGTCATGCCGACACTTGCGATTTGCGGCTGACAGTAGGTACAGCCGGGGATCGTCGAATAGTCGATAGGCATCGGATTGTGTCCGGCGATGGCCTCAATGCAATGAATTCCCTCAGCTGATGCAACGTGCGCGAGCCAGGGCGGTCCGTTCACGTCCCCAATGGCGTACACTCCGGCAACGTTCGTCCGGTAATGTGCATCAACCTTGATGTGAGACTTCTCCACGACAACACCGAGTTTTTCCAGCCCGAGGTTTTCAACATTTCCCTGCACACCAATGGCAATCAATGCCACATCGGCTTTGAGGTCCTGCTTCCCACCTGGAGTCGTCACGGAAACGGTGACGTCTTTTGCGGAGGCCTTCACACTATCAACTTTGGTCCCTGTGTGAATTTCAATTCCTTGTTTCTTGAAACTTGTTTCCATAAGCTTGGTTAGTTCCCGATCTTCGACCGGAAGGATGTTGGGCATCATTTCAACGACGGTAACTTTGGTGCCGATTGCATTGTAGAAATACGCAAACTCCATCCCGATGGCGCCCGCACCAACGATAACCATTGACTTAGGTTGTTCCGGAAGAGTCATTGCCTCAGAGCTCGTGATTATTCTTTTGCGATCGATGGCGACTCCCGGAATCGTTCTGGCCCTTGCACCGGTCGCAAGAATAATATGCTTCGCTTTGACGCGCTCGGCGGATTTTCCTTCGCTCTTCAGTTCCACGACTCCGTTTCCAAGAAGAGTTCCATACCCGGGCATATACTCAATTTTGTTCTTCTTCATCAGGTATTCCACGCCCTTCGAAATCCTGTCTGCAACACCCCTACTTCTCTTGATGATTTTTCCGAAATCCACCTTGAGATTGTCGTAGGTAATTCCCCACTCTTCCGATTTCTTGAACGCATGAAGGATTTCAGCATTCTTGAGAAGGGCCTTACTGGGGATGCAACCCCAGTTGAGGCAGATGCCGCCAAGCCTGTCCCGCTCAATAATGCCGGTGGACATGCCCATCTGCGAGGATCGGATTGCTGCAGTGTATCCACCAGGTCCCCCGCCAACTACAAGGACGTCAAAACTCTTTTCAGCCATGAAGGGTCCGTATGCTGGCAACAAAAAAGGGAAGTTCATTCCCTCTTGTTGCGGTTATTGTTCGATTACGTATTGATTTGAATGAAAATGGGTTTTCTGTGCCCAAAAACCGAGAAAATATATTCAAAGACGCTTTGAAAGTCAATCGATTCCGCGCTGCGAAAGCTGCGTTCATAAGATGATTCGGGGTTGTGAATCCTTCCGGCAGTAGTGTCCCAGTATTGATTGATTTTCCCTCGTGATTTCGGTATACTAAGCAGAAAATTTTGCGCAATGGTTGAATCAGGTGAGGCAGGCGAGAAGCTTGTCGCAACCAATAGAAAAGCCCGCCACGAGTTCTTCATCCTCGATACGCTGGAAGCTGGAATCGTTCTCAAGGGGACAGAGGTAAAGTCGCTTCGCGAGGGGAAGGCAAACGTTTCCGAAAGCTACGCACACATTCGCAATGACGAGGTTTGGCTGGCCGGGATGCATATTAGTCCTTATAAGCAAGGAAGTTTCGCGAACGTTGATCCTTTGCGCGAGCGGAAACTCCTTTTGCACAAACGTGAGATTGCAAAACTTGCCGCAAAGACGCTTCAAAAAGGATTCACCCTTATACCGCTTAAGCTCTATTTCAAGAAGAATGTTGCAAAAGTCCAAATTGGTGTCGCACAGGGAAAGAAGGCGCACGATCAACGCCACGATATTGCGCGGAGAGAATCCGAACGGGAGATACGGAGAAAGTATGCGCGGTAACTCAGGGGAATCCCGGTGTTTCCCTCGCTAAACGAACAGCTCGATCTCATCAAGCGAGGGACGGCTGAAATCATTCCGGAGAATGACCTTGTCAGGAAGATTGAGCACTCCCTCAAGACCCAGAAACCGCTCGTTGTAAAACTCGGTTGTGATCCCAGCAGGCCCGACCTCCATCTTGGGCATTCAGTAGTCCTGAGAAAACTTCGCCAGTTCCAGGACCTTGGACATCAGGCAGTTCTTATAGTCGGCGATTTCACCGGTATGATCGGAGACCCATCCGGAAGGAGCAAGACACGTCCGCCTCTTACGCTGGAAGAAACACGCAGAAACGGACAGAGCTACTTCGAGCAGGCAACGCGTATTCTCTCGTCGCAAAAAATCCAGATGCTCTACAATTCCGAGTGGCTTGCCAAAATGAACTTTGCCGATGTAATTATGCTGGGAAGCCGTTACACGATTGCGCGTATGCTGGAGCGCGATGATTTTGAAAAGAGATACCAGAACGGCGAGCCGATAAGTATTCACGAACTCCTCTATCCTCTTGCACAGGCAATGGATTCGGTTGCCGTCAAAGCGGACGTTGAGCTTGGCGGCACAGACCAGAAATTCAACCTGCTCGTTGGGCGCGATATTCAACGGGAATACGGGATAGATCCGCAAGTGGTGCTAACTATGCCGATACTGCCAGGCACCGATGGTGTCGAGAAGATGAGCAAGTCTCTTGATAACTACATCGGCATCAGTGAATCACCGAAACAGATGTACGGCAAGACTCTCTCAGTTCCGGACAAGCTCATTTATGACTACTTCCTTCTTGCTACAGATTCAGCAGGCCCGGAGCTCCATGCCATAAGACAACAACTTGATGATCCTTTGGTCAATCCGCGTGACATCAAGCGCCGCCTGGCTCGAGCCCTCGTTTCGTTGTATCATGACGATGCTTCCGCGAGAGCCGCCGAAGAGGAATTTGATCGCATATTTGTAAAAAAGGACCTCCCTGACGAGGTTCCTGAAATGGCACTGCAATTTGACAATGGATCGATCGGCATAATCAGGCTGTTGACAGAAACCTCGATGGTTGCTTCCAATGGCGAAGCCCGCCGGATGATCGACCAGGGAGGGGTCAGCATTAATGGAAAAAAGATCACAGATCAAAACGCAGTGGTAGAGATTGCCGGCGGAATTATCCTCAAAGTTGGCAAGCGCCGGTTTCTCAAAGTAACCAGAGAATAACATGCACCATTTTTCATCATAGATAAGGGAGAGAGCCCTTGTACGTCCCCGGCAGAATTTTCTTCACCAAAGGAGTTGGTCGGCACAAAGACTACCTCCAATCATTCGAGCTCGCACTACGCGACGCGAAAATTGAAAAATGCAACCTCGTCACCGTCTCGAGTATCTTTCCACCGGGATGTAAGAAAATTTCCACCGAGGAAGGACTAAAGGCGCTCCATCCGGGACAAATCACGTTTGCAGTGATGGCGAGAAACGCGACGAACGAACCCAACCGTCTCATTGCGGCATCCATCGGCGTTGCCACTCCGGCTGATTCAACACAATACGGATATTTGTCCGAGCATCATCCCTTTGGAGAAACTGATGAAAAGGCCGGAGAGTACGCAGAGGATCTTGCTGCGACCATGCTTGCAACGACGCTCGGTGTGGAGTTCGATCCTTCTGTGGCGTGGGATGAGCGCGAGAAGCTTTTTAAAATGAGCGGTAAGATCGTGAAGACTTATAATGTCACGCAATCGGCAGAGGGGCACAAGGACGGCATTTGGACCACAGTAATAGCCTCAGCCATTCTTCTTCCCTGAGGAAAAGAAAAAACGCCCGGCACAAACTCTGTGTCGGGCGCTTTCTCAACTCGAACTCATTTCCGCCTTAGTTCAGCACCAGCCGGTATTCATCGTAATAGTTCATTACGTGATCGACATAGGCAAGGGTTTGACGCGAATTGCCGAACCAACCAGTGCGCGGTTTCTCCTGGGGCCAGACATTCTTGTGCAGTGTGTAATATCTCTTCGAAAGCAACGGCAAGGCATCCCTCACAGATGGCCATAGCCTGGGGTTGTCATTCAGATATGCCGCAAGCTCCTGGGCGTCGTAAATTCGGCCAATCCCGGCATTGTAAGCAGCCAGCGTCAAACGTATACGATCCTCCTCCGGCACACCCTCAAACATTGAATACAACTTCTTGAGGTAATAAACCCCTGCCCGAATGTTATTCAGCGGCTCCACAACATTCTCGATTTCGAGGTGCTTTCCGACTTCTTCACCCGTACTGGGCATAATTTGCATCAGTCCCTGCGCACCCCTGTGACTCTCGGCCTCGGCAAAGAAACGCGATTCCTGTTTCATCACGGCTAAAACGAGTCGCCAATCAAGCCCATACTCGCGAGAAATCTCGCGGATGGTGCCGCCATAACTGGACAACAGTGTTCTAGTGCCGGGATCCAAAGTTTGGTTTGTCCGGTTTTCGGATGGCGAGTGCTGGAGAGAAGGGGCATCGTCACCGCGCGCCCATTCTTTCATTACCAATCTATCGGAAGGGGAGGTACAACCAACAACAAACATACTTAGCAACGTCGCAACAGTGGTTGCTAACCTCATCAACACTCCAAATGGTTGCAGTTCGCGCGGTTGCCCCGCACGGAGAAATGAAAAACAACGCTGAGAATATAGGTCAACCCACTCAGAATGTCAAAATAAAATATTTTAATCTGAGCCAAGTCACGCGAATACGAAAAGCGCTCAGAACACGTCATTTCAAGAACCTTTTTTCAACGTCTACAATCTTTTCAACGCGGGCTGTATGTCGCCCCCCGGAAAACCAGGATTCCAGCCAAACCTGAAGAATGCCCTTGCACACTTCAATTCCGGTCACTCTGCTACCGAGCGTTAGAACATTAGTGTCATTGTGTTCTCTTGCGTTCCTCGCGACAAACTCATTGTGGCAACACGCGGCGCGAATTCCCGGAACCTTATTTGCAACGACGGATGAACCAATGCCGGCACCATCAATCATGACTCCGCGCCAGGCCTTCCCGGTTGACACGGCGACTGCAACCCCGTACGCAAAATCAGGATAGTCACACGGTTCTTCGCTGCTTGTACCGACATCAAGCGTTTTAAAGCCCAGAGATTCAGCGTGTTTCTTGAGTGCTTCCTTGTACTGAAATCCGCCATGATCACTTCCGAACGCCACAATAGACCCTGATGAAAGAGCATCAACAATGGCCTTCTTCGGTACAGAAGATTCTATCGGGACGGGGCCCTTCGATATCTGCAGCAGTACACCCTCCGCCGCGGCAACTTCAGCTGCCAATGTCGTCACAAGCGCCCCAGCGGGGATTTCCATGGATTTCTTGCCTGCCTTCAAGTGTTCGCGGACATCCTGTTCCGTAATGACAACTCTACTCACCCGAAGTCCCTCCACCCACAGCGCCAATAATCTCCAATGCAACAGGAGCTGTCCCACTTGAAATCATACCGATTTCCTTCGCAGCGCCCAATGAAAGATCAATAACACGGTTATCCTTGAAAGGGCCTCTATCATTAATACGGACTATCACTTGACGGCTGTTGTCAAGATTGCGGACGCGAACGGTCGTGTTAAATGGGAGGGTCCGATGTGCCGCAGTCAACGCGTTCATGTCGTAGACCTCACCGTTCGCTGTCTTCCTTCCATTGAATTCATCCGCGTAATATGAGGCAATTCCGGAAAGTTGATAATCGCCGTTTTCAACAACGGATGAGTTGGTACGCGAAGTGTATCTGGGCGAAACCGACCCACAACCGTAACACAACGTACTTGCTGTTACAAGAGTCCAATGGAGGGCCACTCTCACAGGTACTCGTTCATTTGTTTGCGCTTCAGATAGTCGGAAATCTCTTTCACATCCTGAGATCGGTCCTTTCTGCAAATCAACAGTGCGTCATCGGTGTTAATAACAATAAGATCAGAGACACCAATCGTGGCTACAAGCTTGTTCGGTGAGAACACGTAGGAGTTCTCGGTATCCTTCTGAATGACTTTACCGGTAATGCTGTTTCCTTTTTCGTCTTTTCCCGACATCCGGAATACTTCATCCCATGAACCGATATCACTCCAGCCGAACTTTCCTGGAATGACGTACACCGCTTCTGCTTTCTCCATCACCCCATAGTCAATAGAGATTCCGCGGATCATTCCATACACCGTTTCCAGCGTCGACTGGTACTGACTTGTCCCGATAACCTTTTCGATCTTGGAGATCTCGACGTCCAAATCCGGAAGACAGACTTTTATTTGTCTGAGGATTTCATCCACTCGCCACACGAACATACCGCTATTCCACAGGAAATCCCCGCTTGCCAGGAATCGCTCAGCAGTCTGAACATTCGGTTTTTCTGCGAACGTTTTTACCTTGAGAACCCCCTTGTTATGATGAGGATTATGGGCCCCTCCGTCCATAAACATCTGGATGTAACCATATCCGGTTTCCGGATGTGTCGGGTGGATGCCGATTGTCAGTAGGCTTTGCGATGTTGCGGTAGTCTCAACAGCAAGATTGATGACGCGCTTGAACTCCACCTGATCGGCAATCAGATGATCCGATGGAGAAACAATCATAACGGCGGACGGGTCAAGCCGGCGAATGTGAAGCGCGGCAAGCGCAATACATGGCGCTGTATTTCGGCCAACGGGTTCAACAATGATTCGTGAATCCTCAAAATGAGGAAGCTGTTTAAGGATAAGGGGCTTTTGCAGCTTGTTCGTGACGATGAAAATGTCGGCGGGGTCAACGATCGCCTCAAGGCGCTTTACTGTGTTTTGGATCATCGTCCCTTTACCGATGATTTCCAGTAGCTGCTTGGGGGACTTCTCACGACTTCGCGGCCAGAACCTTGCTCCGACCCCGCCAGCCATGATTACGGCATAAGTTCTTGGCATGGGTCCGGCTATCGCGTGAGAATCGTGGCAGGATTCTTCAGCAATGCTGACATCTCAAGGACTGAAGCGTAGCCATCAGCAGTCACGGCATCCTCTGCGGTTTGGATGGTAAGGTTCGCGTGGGACAAAACATTAACAAGTCGCGGGTCATGTTCAATTCCATTCTCAATTGCAAAATGAATAAAATCAAGGAGGCTGGCTACACACGCGGCGATTTCCTGTTTACCGGTGTTACGAGCGCTCACGCGTAGGGATTCTAACTCGCTTGATACGCGATAGAGGATTTCCGCGTCGACTGTCTTCAGCACATCACTTTGTTCCAGCCGTCGTTTGAGCTCCTCGACAACCCTTCCTACCGCATGAAGCCGATCATAAAATTCGTCGTGAGCAGGTTGTTTGTTTGAAGTTTCACCATTCGCGGAAAGGTTGGGGGTGTTGATGAGCGCTTCCGATATCTGATCAACTTCTTCATCCAGAGGAATTGCTACATTCGCCACTGTGGTGATTCCGATGCGTTCCAGGCACCACATGAGGCGCAAAGCAAACATATCAAAACCCTTCACGGCATATAGGGTCTCAAGCGTGGATTGGACATCAGCGGATTGCGAAATCTGTTCAATGATGCTCTCGAGGGAGCGTCTTGCCGTCCGGGAGAATCGGTGACCTGTGGAGGACTCCACGCGGCGAAGAACGTGAAGCAGATATGCTTGTTGTTGCGACATAAGTCAGTATGGTCTGAATCCAGCCGGAAAAATATATGTCATCGAGCTTCGATAGTCAACGAGAAGGTCTGCAAAAGCGAAAAAGCCCCATCGTTTCGATAGGGCCTCTCGTTTACAGTTTCCCGGCTACTTTCAGCCGATTCATTGCCCGCAGAAGGGCTGCGCGGGCACGTTCATGATCAATGTCCGCTTTGCGGGATTCAATACGCTGGAGGGCACGTGCGCGAGCCGCCTCCGCTCGCTGGATCAGAATTTCATCCTCGCGCTCGACGGATTCGGCAAGAACAACAACTGCGTTGTCCTTTACCTCCACAAATCCGCCGCCTGTTGAGTACCTGACTTCGAGTCCTTCGGTATCCCGGATCCTTATGATCCCAATTCCGATCGCGCTGAGTAACGGTGCATGGTTGTACAGAATTTGAAAGCTCCCGGCAATTCCCGGTGCACTTACGCTGGTTGCTCCTCCCTGGAAAACGACGCGGGTCGGAGTAATGATATCAAGCCGGAACGACTTCTCGTACAAGTCAGGCCCTCCCTACGCGGCTTGAAGGGTTTTTGCTTTTTCGACGGCCTCCTCGATTGTTCCGACCATATAAAAAGCATTTTCCGGAAGGTGATCGTACTCGCCATCGATAATGGCCTTGAAACTCCGGATGGTATCCTGCAGATTGACATACTTTCCGGGATAACCTGTAAATTGCTCGGCCACCGAGAACGGCTGAGACAAGAACTTCTGGATTTTACGCGCACGCGCGACGGTGAGCTTGTCTTCATCGGAAAGCTCGTCCATGCCGAGAATGTTGATGATGTCCTGCAGGTCCTTATATGTCTGGAGGATTCCCTTGACACGCTTGGCCACATTGTAATGCTCCTGGCCTACAACCTCGGGGTCAAGAATACGTGATGTGGAATCGAGTGGATCAACAGCAGGATAGATTGCGAGCTCCGCGATCTGTCGGCTCAACACAGTTGTTGCATCAAGATGCGAGAATGTTGTTGCGGGGGCCGGATCTGTAAGATCATCAGCCGGAACATAGATTGCCTGAACGGAAGTGATCGAACCCTTCTTCGTCGACGTGATGCGTTCCTGAAGTTCACCCATTTCCGAGCCAAGAGTCGGCTGGTAACCGACGGCGGAAGGCATTCGGCCGAGGAGCGCCGAAACTTCTGAACCCGCCTGAACAAACCTAAAGATGTTATCAATGAAGAGAAGAACATCCTTACCTTCTTCATCGCGGAAGTACTCGGCAATAGTCAACGCGGTGAGACCGACTCGCGCGCGGGCTCCCGGTGGTTCATTCATTTGTCCAAACACAAGCGCAGTCTTGCCAAGAACGCCGGACTCTTTCATTTCCAGCCAAAGGTCATTTCCTTCACGCGTTCTCTCCCCGACACCGCCGAAGACAGAATATCCGCCGTGATGCTTGGCGATATTGTGGATGAGTTCCTGAATCAGCACGGTCTTACCTACACCTGCGCCTCCAAACAACCCTGTCTTCCCTCCTTTGGAATACGGTTCGAGCAGGTCGATAACCTTGATGCCGGTTTCAAACAATTCCCTTTTCGTTGATAACTGATCAAATGGTGGAGATGGACGGTGAATGGGGTAATGCTTTTCGGACTTGATCGGAGGAAGGCCGTCAATCCCCTCTCCGGTGACGCTGATAAGTCTTCCAAGCGCCGCCGGCCCGACCGGAACAGTCATTGGTTTTCCGGTATCAATACACGCGTCACCCCTGCACAAGCCATCGGTTGAATCCATTGCAATAGTCCTGACTCGATTATCGCCCAAGTGTTGCTGGGCTTCAACGATAAGCTCTTCCTTGATGCCAGTTGCATCGCTCGTTCTGGGTATACGGATGGCGTTCAGAATTGGCGGAAGTGTGCCGCCAGTGAAGTCAATATCAACAACTGGTCCGATTACCTGGACGATTTTTCCTTGATTCATGTGCTTCCTTTCAGGGGCTACAACGGGGTTGGTGTTGCTGTGTCGCGTGCCTTATGATATGGAGAAAATGATTGAAAATCAATGAAGTTTGGAACGAATACAGTCAACAATCACCCGTCCGTGGAGGCGCCCATTCTCAACGAACACCTTGTTGTTGTTCTTGCCCGCAACAACAGACCCGGCGACGAAAAGTCCAGGAACATTTGTCTCAAATGTTTCGGGGTTGAACGCTGGCGCAAGCGTTTGAGGGTCGACGCTGATTCCGAGTTCCCTCAGGAACTTCGTATCGGGATGAAAGCCGATGAGTACGAAAGAAAAGTCCGCCTTGACGGATCGAATTCCATCCGACGTTTGAACGACTAATTGCGAGTGCCGGAATTCCTGAACCTGAGACTCAAACATTGGAGTAATCTGTCCGGACTTCAGTCGGTTCTCGATATCGGGAAGAATCCAGTACTTTACTCCATCACTCAGCTTCGGTCCCCGATGAATCAGCGTAACGCGGGCGCCATGTCTGTACAATTCAAGGGCGGCTTCCACCGCGGAGTTTTTTCCACCCACCACTGCCACATCACATCCAAACGTTGCATGAGGTTCGTTGTAGTAGTGAAAGACATTCGCAAAGTCTTCGCCGGGGACACTCAGATGATTGGGATGATCAAAGTACCCCGTCGCAACGACGACATTCTTTGCGCGGTAGGTTTGATTCCCGGTCGTCGTAACCGTAAACCCGCCTGAATGGGTGACCGCAACAACCGCATCGTGGTAACGGATATCCAATTCAAACTGGCTGACAACCTTCTGGTAATAGGCAAGAGTATCTTCACGCGTGGGGCGAACAGTGGAAATCGCGAAGGGCACTCCGCCGATTTCGAGAAGTTCCGGTGTTGAAAACCAAATAAGGTTAGTGGGAAATCTGCGGATGTAGTCAACGAGACTTCCTTTATCAAGTACGACAACGGAAAGCCCCGCCTTCCGAGCCTCAATTGCACACGAAAGGCCGGATGGACCGGCCCCAATGACGAGAAGATCAAACATTGCGTTGAGCTGAAGGTGGGACTTGAACCCACGACCTGCTGATTACGAATCAGCTGCTCTACCACTGAGCTACTTCAGCATTTTTAAGAAACGAAGAGCGTCTTGCAACGCTCTTCACCTACTAAAATTACCCAAAAGTGGAAAGAGAATCAATGAATCGGGAGGACTCGAGAGGCGCGTCGCTACTTCAGTTTACTGCGCTACCCGGAAGTGGAAGAGGTCCTTCAGGTACGATCTCGATGTTGGTTCCTTTGATCCAATCGGCTTCCGGCAATACGGAACGTTCGGTCCAGTCCTGGGCCACCTGCAACGCTTCGCCACTGGAGATCATTTCGATTGTTTCCCAAGGGCAATACTTCACGCAGAGTTTACAGCCGATGCAGATATCAAGGTCTATTTCAACAAGCTTCTTGTGTTGATCGTAGTCCGGGCCCGGTACAGTGAGAATGCAATCAACCGGGCAGAACTCGATGCAAACTTCGCAACCGGTGCAGCCGCTCTGATCTATTACTGCAAGTTCTCTGGGCCGTTTTTTTACTTTGGCTGGGGCTTCAGTCATGAGAAAATACCGTGATCATTTCAATAGCTTTCTACGTGTAAATTACCCGAAAAGCCCCTTGAATGCAAGAGTATTCACTTTCCCTTCTCGCCATGGTCAACGTAGGCAGTCCGTAGTTCAACCGGCTTCACCGCTTTGCTCTTCACTTTCAGGTTAAGCATCTCCACGAAAACTGAGAATGCCATTGCGAAATAGATGTATCCTTTTGAAATATGCTGGTCGAAACCCTCCGCGATGAGAGTCACGCCAATGAGCAACAGGAAACTCAAAGCGAGCATCTTTACTGTGGGATGTCTGTGGACAAAATCGCCGACCGGTTTCGCCGAGAACATCATGAAGACAACAGCTATAACAACCGCCAAAATCATGACGCTGATCTGGTTTGCCATTCCGATGGCTGTGATGACTGAGTCCAAGGAAAAAACAATATCCAAAAGAGTTATCTGAACAATGACGCCAGCAAATGAGGCGGCCGCTTTCGCGGATGATTTGCCTTCCTCACCTTCAAGTTTCTCATGGATCTCATGCGTGCTCTTGGCAAGAAGGAATAGTCCGCCAAGGATCAGGATCACGTCTCTTCCCGATATGTCATTCCCTGCGACGGTGAAGAAGGAGTCCGTCAATTGCATGATAATGGAAAGAGAGAACAACAATCCCACTCTCATAATCATCGCCATCGCAAGGCCGACGACGCGTGCACGTTGTTGCTGTTCCTTAGGCAATGTGCCGGCAAGAATGGAAATGAAAATAATGTTGTCGATGCCAAGAACAATCTCCAGCATGGTAAGCGTCGCAAGAGCAATCAACGCCTGAGGGTTAGTAAAGATCTCCATAGAAGAATTCTCTTGTCGTTATTACGGTCGATGCTGACGATGCATCAGCAGGGCAATCCTGTAGGAGGCATAGCAGAAGAAGGGTGCGGCGATTACATCAACGGTGTAGTGGACGTGCTGCACCAGCACGCACGCCGCCACCAAAACAGTACACAGGAGAAAAATGGATTTCAGCCACGGCTGCCGCGCCGTCAGGTACAGCAGGAACATGGTCGAAGTATGCCCTGAAAAGAACAAATCGCGTGTCAAAGGCTCTCCACCCGCAAATGCCTGGACGAGCGGATCCTTTAGCGGAATCATCGTCACAGCAGGATCAAGCGGAACGGAAAACATGGAGAGCATTCTGAATACAACCAAAACCGAATAACTCTGTAACGCCAGCAACAACTGGCGTGGATGGCTTGCGAGGTACACCACGCCAATTGCCAACGCCAGGTAGATCAGGCCAAACGTAATCCACGTGACATCTTGCGCGGGGAACAGTGCGAGAATGGGATCATAAATGACAACCCCTCTTCGTGCCTCGACGTAGTCCAGAAATCTTGCGAGAACGTAGAGAATCACACCAAAACCAAGAATGCTTCCGGCAAACTCAACACGGGAACCCTTATCCGCAAGCGCTTCCTTCCAGGCTTGGATTGTGCCGGCGTCAGCTGTTTGCACTCCCGAATGTGCCGGAATATCACTCATCTACACTCTCATGAGTTTCTTGTAACGAATCCTATGTGGTTGATCGGCAGAAGTCCCCAGTCGCATGTGCCGATCCTCTTCGTATGCAGAGAAGTTCCCATCAAACCAGACAACATTGCTTTCTCCTTCAAAAGCCAGAATATGCGTCGCAACGCGATCGAGGAACCAGCGGTCGTGGGAAATAACGACTACGCAACCTGCAAAATTGAGGAGGGCTTCTTCCAGGGCTCTCAACGTGTTTACATCAAGATCGTTGGTCGGCTCATCCAGTAGAAGTACATTCGCGCCCTCCTTCAACATCTTGGCAAGATGAACACGGTTTCGTTCGCCCCCGGAGAGCATCATTGTTTTCTTTTGCTGATCAGACCCGCTGAAATTGAACCGCGCAACATACGAACGTGAATTCATCTGGCGATTTCCAACCATGATCAAGTCTTCACCACCGGAAATCTCCTCCCAAAGCGACTTGTTTGGATCAAGCGGGCGGTTTTGATCAATGTAACCGAGTTTGACAGTCTCTCCAACGATGAATTCGCCGGCATCCGGCTTTTCCACATCGGTAATCATCTTGAACAACGTCGTTTTTCCAGCGCCATTCGGCCCGATGACGCCGATAATTCCACCAGGCGGAAGATTGAAACTCAGATTCTCGTACAACAGCGTATCACCGAATCCTTTCGAGACATTCCTCGCCTCAATTACAACATTCCCAAGCCGCGGGCCCGGTGGGATGGGAATTTCGATCTCCTCGTTCCGTTTCTCATTTTCCTCCGCAAGCATTTTTTCGTAGGCCGCGATTCTTGCCTTGCTCTTTGTCTGACGGCCTTTGGGATTCATTCTCACCCATTCAAGCTCACGCGCCATGGACTTCTGTCTCTTGGACTCCTGTTTCTCCTCGACAGCCAACCGCTGCTGCTTTTGTTCCAACCAAGAGGAATAGTTCCCTTGAAACGGAATGCCCTCACCGCGATCAAGTTCAAGAATCCAGCCTGCAACGTTATCAAGAAAGTACCGATCATGCGTAACCGCGAGCACGGTGCCCTCATATTGGGCTAAGTGCTGTTCCAACCATGCGACGGATTCGGCGTCAAGATGGTTCGTCGGTTCATCAAGGAGGAGAACGTCGGGCTCTTGAAGCAACAGCCGGCACAACGCAACGCGTCTTCGTTCCCCACCAGAGATGATGCTGACGTTTGTTTCTCCGGACGGACAACGAAGTGCATCCATCGCCTGCTCAAGTTTCGCCTCCAGATCCCATGCGTTAAGGTGGTCGATCTTCTCCTGCAACCGCGATTGCTGTTCCAACAACGCATCATAGTCAGCATCCGGCTCGGAGAACTTCGCACTTACTGCTTCATACTCCTTCAGGAGTCCCGCTATTTCAGAAACCCCTTCTTCCACGATCTCTTTCACAGTCTTGGTCGGATCGAGTTCAGGTTCCTGTGACAGATATCCGAAGGTAATCCCCTTTTGGACAGTAATCTCACCAAGGTAATCCTTGTCGATACCGGCAATGATCTTCAGCAAAGAACTTTTTCCCGCGCCGTTCAGGCCAAGCACTCCAATCTTTGCTCCGTAAAAGAAAGAGAGATAGATGTCCTTCAACACCTGCTTGCCGGGAGGGTACACCCTTCCAACCCCTACCATTGAAAAAATAATCTTGTTATCAGTCATATTCAGGGCCCGCGGACTTTTGCGTACTCAGGAGTTCAAACTCAAATAATAGGGCCTCATTCGGGCCGATGGGGCCAGAGCCACTCTCGCCATACGCAAGGCCTGCGGGAATGTAGAATTCCCACTTTGATCCCACATTCATCATGGGAATCAATTCCTGCCATCCCTTGATGACGCTTGCCGTTCTAAACGTCACAGGTTCTCCGCGTTCGTACGAGCTATCGAACTCTTCGCCTGTAACCAACCGACCGCGATAATGTGCGGTGATGTAATCATCCGGGGCTGGCTTCGCACCGCTTCCTTTTTTTACGACATTGTATTGCAACCCGTTCGGAAGAACCACGATGCCCGGCTTCGTTTTGTTCTGTTCCAAAAACTCTTTTCCGATTTTCAAACGTTCCTCGCCCTGCTTGCGCACTCTCTCAGCCGCCTGTGTTTGCAATTCCTGCTGGTAGCTCATCAGGGTTTGTTCGACTTCGGCAAAAGTCATCATTCGCCGCGATGAATCCAACGCGGCGTCCTTTAATCCCTGAAGAAACGGCCCGATCTCATACTTCACCGAATCCCGCAACATATTCGTGCCCACATTCAACCCAATCGCGTAGCTGACCCGATCCGTCTGCGTTTCAAGTTTCGTAACGCTCCCGGACGAGCCGTCATTCGACTGACATCCTGCAATGATCGCGAGGCAAAGGCACATCTGTACTATCTTCATGCGAAGCTCTTCCCTTTCAAGAAACATTTTTAATTATTCAACCAATGAATTGTTCAACTTCCACTCCATCTCCCACGTGGAGAATCCCCGTACCTTCGTGAATGAGATTCTGGCCAAACAGAATTGCGCCGTCGCGTTGCCGGAATCCAGCGAGTGTTTTCAAGGGTTCCTTCCCATCGCGCATTCCGCGGTCCTGATCAACCGTGGTGATGGGACACCGTTCACACGGTTTGACAACATAAAAGCGCAGCGACCCGATCCTGATCGCCCGCCAGGTGTCCTCGGCGTAGGGTTCGCACCCGCGGACAACTATGTTCGGGCGGAACCGGTTCATCGGAAGTGCCACAACAAGCCGCGAATTCAGGTCTTCCAGCGATCCCTCGGAAAGCAACATGAACGGATATCCATCGGCAAAACTCACCTGGCTCGAGACGGACATGCGGCTCGCAACACGGTCTGAACTGACGGCCAGCATAACCAGGGAGCATTCGATCCCGAGGAACTCACGAAACCAATTGTTTATCCCTTCATCCGCCTCAAGCGCATCAAGAGTGTCCTTCCACACAAGCACGCGCACAGTTTTCCCTTTTGCCGGCATTGCATGAACTGTGAGCATCTCCATACCCGGTGCGTTCAGCGTCAGGCCACCATCCGTCAATCGTACGGTGATAAGCGCGAGCCGTGGAAGCTCTCTTTGCGTGCAAAATCGCTTCTCTTCGTCCACCACCATCCACTGGCGGTCGAAGAGAAAGCCTCTTGGTCCGACATCAGCGGAGGAGAGTGAAATTCCCTTTGCGGACTTTATAGGAAAAATATTGATTTGACTGACCGTGAACACACTCAAGGAGTATATTCTCCGTCTCTGCGAGAATTCAAGAGGACGCGAACGGGACAATATAACCATACCACAGAAGACATGAAAGAATCCTGTATCAGAATTGCCGCGGCCAACCGAACTTCTTCAGATCAATCCTTCCATTCACGTGATGAATCCCCTCTTCCAACAGCAACTTGAGCTGCTTTTTTCCGTGGTCTCCCGGGAGAGAAACTCTTCCAAGTGCATTTACCACGCGTTGCCAGGGGATTGAACTTCCCGGTGGAATATTGTGGAGCGCGTACCCAGCAAGCCGGGCCTGTCGCTCAAGCCCTGCAACCCTTGCGATTGCGCCATACGTGGAAACCTTACCGCGCGGGATTCTTTCAACGGCACGCCAAATGCGGAGATATGAATCGGAGTGCTGAGACTTCTTACGCGGCACCCGGCGTCGAGTATTCTTCAAGTTTCTTGCCGGAGCGTTGTTCGATTTCAGCGTGGAGACTGTTGCCGTGCGAGTCCATTGTAACGATTGTCGGGAAATCCTTGACAGTGAAATGCCACATGGCCTCTGGAATTCCAAACTCCAGAAAATCAACACCGGCAACACCGGTAATGCACCGCGCATAGTATTGGGCGGCCCCCCCGATAGCATTCAGATAAATGGCACCATTTGCTTCCAATGCCGCCAGTGTTTTTGAACCCATTCCTCCCTTGCCGATAACCGCGCGTATGCCAAATTTCTTGATGATGTCTCCCTGGTACGGCTCTTCGCGCATGCTCGTCGTTGGTCCGGCGGCAGTGATTGTCCATTGCCCATCGCTTTTGAGGGCAACCGGTCCGCAATGATATAGCGCGGCACCATCGAGATCCACGGGCGAGTCATGGGACAAGAGATGATGGTGAATTGCATCACGGCCGGTGTGTACTTGGCCACTTAAGAACACAATGTCGCCTACTTTCAGTGAAGCAATCTGTTCAGCAGTGAGTGGTGTTGTCAACACAACCCTGCGCCCGGATACCGGTATCCTCTGTTCACGCGCCATTTTGATAACCGCGTCATCCTCTTTGTACAGCCATTTCTTTATTGCACCTGTTTGAGCATCCAGGCGGACTCCAAGCCGGCGGAACGCCCAACAATCATACGCAACAGAGACAAAGAAGCTCGCCGGTAATCTGTTTTGGGCTCCAATCTTGCATCCGATGAGCGTTGTTTGACCGCCAAATCCCATTGTACCAATGCCAAGTTCGTTCGCGTCCTTCATGATGGTTGCTTCGAGCCGGGCCAGTTCCGGGTTCGGATTGAAATCATCCAACGTGCGAAAGAGCTGTTCCTTCGCATGTGCATACCCGGACGTCCGGTCTCCGCCAATGGAAACACCCAGGGCACCGACACTACAACCGTGTCCTTGCGCTTGATACACGGCGTGCATAATGCACTTCCGGACGCCTTCGAGTGTTCGGTCCGCCCGGCCAAGGTGGTCGAGAGTACAAGGCACTGAGTACTGGATGTTCTTGTTCTCGCAGCCGCCGCCTTTCAGTATCAGTTTGATCTCAATTTCATCCTGTTCCCATTGCTCAAAATGGATAATCGGCGTTCCGGGCCCGAGATTGTCGCCGCTGTTTTTTCCTGTGAGCGAATCAACGGAGTTGGGGCGAAGCTTCCCAAGGCGCGTGGCTTCAGCAACGGCTTCCTTGATAGTCAGCCTCAACACAATCTGATTTGTTCCTACGGGGGTGTGTATGTCAAACGTCGGCATGCCGGTATCCTGGCAGATAGGGGCTGAACTCTCGCATGCCATGTCGATATTGGCTGCGATCATATCGAGCGCAACCGCCGATTGCGTGGCAGGGGTTTCTTTTTCCATGGCTTTTTTCATTGCACGCCGGACATCGGGGGGAAGGTTCGATGATGTTTCCGTGATAAGAGTCAGAATGCTGTTCTTCAGTTCGTTCACTGTCTATCTCCTTTTCTACGCATACGCCGGCCGGTGAAGATACGGAACCGGATCTTCGACTCCCGCCGACTTGAACCCACGCAATCGCAACGCGCAACTGTCACAAACACCGCAGGCGATGTCTTCCCGCTGATAGCAAGACCATGTCATGTGCAACGGGGCACCGAGCGTTACGCCGCGAAGAACAATTTCCGCTTTGGACATCATAATGACGGGGGTTTCGATTGAGATGTTTGTGGACGGTTTCGTCCCTGTCTTGATCACATGCTCAAATGCATCATAAAACTCTCTCCTGCAATCAGGATATCCCGACGAATCCTCCTGCACGGCACCGACAAAAATGGAAACGGCGGCAAGAACCTCCGCCCAACTCACGGCGACGGAAAGCATGTTTGCATTTCTGAACGGCACATACGACGAGGGAATATGCCTGGTCTTGAGATTCGCATTTGAAACAGGGATCGTTTTATCGGTCAGACTCGACCCGCCGATCACGTGCAAATGCTCCATCGATACGACCATCCGATGTTTACACTCATAGAAATCGCCCAAGGACTCAAAGCACTCGAGTTCCTTCCGTTCCGTCCGCTGACCATAATTCAAGTGCAGGATCGCCAGGTCGTGGTTCTGCTTCGCGATGGCGGCTGTAACACAGCTGTCCATCCCTCCACTCAACAGGACAACGGCAAGGGACTTCTTGTTCATACTCCGCGCGTTTCCGGTTCCCAAATATACTTGTGCATCTGAAGCTGGAATCTAATGGGAAGTTTGCTTTCAAGGATCCAGGTTCCCAACTCAAGCGGCTCAAGAACGCCGAATACGCAAGACATGAGCACAGGACAACGGCCCAAAAGGTTATGCTCACCGATGCGCTCCAAAGCCCAATCAAAATCCTCGCGTGTTCCAATCACGAACTTAACCTCATCCGTGGGTTTGAGATGACCGATGTTCGACCATTTGTTCTTCTTCACCATGCCGCTCGACGGACATTTCAGGTCCACAACGCAATCTGCTCTGCGGTCAACACCCGAAATATCCAGACTTCCGCCGGTTTCGACCAGTACCTCGTGCCCCAAATCGCAGAGTCGTGTTATCAACTCATGCACTCCTGCCTGGGCAAGAGGTTCGCCTCCGGTAATTTCAACCAGCTGGCACTTAAAATCCACGACGCTCCGGATGACCTCATCAACAGACATTGGTCGTCCTTCATAGAAAGCATACTCGGTATCGCAGTAGGTGCAGCGCAGATTACAAAAGGTCAGGCGAACAAACACACACGGCCGGCCCATATGCGTTGATTCACCTTGAATACTGTAAAAGATCTCGTTGATGGTAAGAATTGTCATGGCGGGATCGGAGCTCTGATACCAAAAAGGTATCAAGAAGGGTCAGGAAAAGCAAGGAAAGCTTCCGGTTTCGATCCGGAGATTGCAGTGGATTTACAAAAACCCGCGGAGTGTTACTGCCGGTATCGCGACAGACAGCTCGTTATGGAAGCGCAGGCGACTTCTTCGTCGATGGGTTTCAAAACGAAGTCGTTGACACCAAGGCGCTTTCCTGCAATGAGCGTCTGCCTGTCGAGCCGCATCGTCAGGAAAAGAAATGGAATGTGACGAAACTTTGATGCAGTGCGAACCCAGAGATAGATGTCGAAACCAGCAGGCCCGTTTTCGAAATTGACTTCAGAAACGACAAGGTCGGGAGTTAACATGGTGAACAATTCCACCGCCTCGCGGTACGTGCCGGCGCTGACAACTGTGTATCCGTACTTCTGAAGACCGCGCGTCAACACGTCGAGCACTTTTTCATCCTGATCAATAACAACCACCAACTCCGAACGTCTTCCTCTATTGGCGACGGCACCATTCGCGAGACCTGCAAGGGATGATTGTATGCTTTGTTGAATCGACTGGCATTCGAAGTTTCCCGGATCGATGTTCAAAGCACGCGTCAGCGGACGTCGTGCCGCCAGGTAACGCCCCACGCGGAGGTAGTCCTGCGCCTGGCCAATATAGTGTTCTATTTTTGCCTTGCGGAAATGCGAGTCCATTGCTGTGCCTTCAAGAATGCCGTGTGTGTGCAATTGAGTGTCCGGAAAAGTGAGTGATTGCAGAAGCGATTGCTCATTAATGATACAGTGCCAATGCTGAAAAGACTGTGCCGCTTGTCACCAGCTAACGCGCTTTTTGAATCTGGGAACCGAATAGTGTACTTTTTTCACATGTTCAATTCCGGTTCTCTCGAATGGATTCATCAATGTGATCCGAGGTTTAAGCTCCTTGTCCTTTTCCTCGTGGTGATTCAGATCTTCGTCTCAAGAAACACGATGGCGTCCAGCTTAACCGGACTGGAAATCCTTACATGGATGCTTATTGCGAAGGTTCCTGTCCGCCTTTTAGCAAAAAGGCTTCGGTCAATTCTGTGGTTTGGTCTTATTTTGGTCGGCGTCAATGCTCTCACGCAAAGCGGTCAAGTTCTCTTTGGCGAGGGAACAACGATTGTAACATTGGAGGGGATCGAACGAGGAGTCTACCTGACGCTCAATATCGCCTTGCTCATTCTCGCATCATCAACGTTCCTTTATTGTACTTCAATGACGGAGATTTTGGATGCGCTGGAATCAGCGGCGGCCATTGGGCCGAAGGCGGTTCAACCTTTGACGATCATTCTATCGATGACATTGAGCTTTTCGCCTATGATGGTTTCTGCGGCACAGCACCTACGGAAAGCACACCAAGCACGCGGGATTGATGTCGATTCCGGTTGGCTCAAGAAGGCACGGTTTGTAACCGCAGCAGCCTTCCCTCTCTTCGCACATTCATTTCGATCTGCGCAACATCTCGCGATGGCTGTTGAAGCCCGCTGTTACGACCCGGATGTCAGAAGAACTCCGTTCAGACGCCTGCGCTTGGGAAGGGATGATCTTTTTGGGGTGGGAATTGCAGTCCTGATATTTGTCATTGTGATCAGCGTTTGCCTTGCAGTGCGCTGATGAGCTCCCTTCGTCTTCGAATCGTGCCGCTGATCTTCAATCCCTTGAGTCTTGCTGCCTGCGCATATTGAACAACCTCTGGAACTTGCAACCCGAGTTCCGAAACATGTTCCGTGTTGCAGAACATATCCGCATGACCGTCAACGAGAACGCTGCCTGGTCCCAACACAACGACCCGATCAACAATCTCGGACAGAAAATTGCTGTCATGGGAAGAGGTAATAAGTGTAACGTCCTTCCCGATCTGTTCGAGAGCTGCCAGAACCTGATTCGTCCCTTCCATATCCAAACCGACGGTGGGTTCATCCAGGAACACAACCGGAGGATTTGAAGCAATTATACTAGCGATGGCAACCCGCCGAGCTTCACCCAAGCTGAGAGAATAGGGTGACCTTTCGAGAATACTCTCGTCAACAAAACCAAATCTGCGGAGAACAATCATCGGGCTAACAGGGGGAAGCTTGAGAGCCCGGGAAGTCATAAGGATTTCTTCCTCTACGGTTTCGCGGATGAATTGCTGTTCAGGAAATTGAAAAGCAAATCCAAAATGCAGGCCCGAATCCAAAAGCACATTCCCCGACGCCGGCTTCAACAATCCCGCCATCAGCTGCAGTAATGTTGTCTTTCCGACTCCTTCATCACCCATGATCCCAATTCGTTCGCCACGAGTAACCACAAGATTCAAACTATCGAATATCCTCGTTGTATTTCCTCTCCCTCCCTGAAAGTCAAAGGTAACATCCCGAAGTTCCAGCATTACAACTCCACTTCACACCTAAGCGGAACCGCAATACCCAGCTCTTTCAAGGAAGCCGCCTTCTCAAACACTTGGGCGGGAGAATCATCAAACGCGATGGAACCATTGTGGAGAATAAGCAGCCGCTCTGCCATCATTGCTTCATCGGGAAACTGTGTAATGAAGATCAGAGCCGTGCGCGTTTCACGCCTGAGAGATGTTAGCGTTTCAAGAAGTCTTTTGCGTGATGGAAAAGAAAGAAGAGACGTTGGCTCATCAAGGACCAGGTACTCCGGACGAAGAGCCATGACAGCGGCCACGGCGACCCGTTGAAGCTCGCCCCCGGAGAGAGTTGAAAGACTTCTATCTCGAAGCCCTCCCAACCGAAACCGCTCCAATACTTGTTCAACGCGATCCGGCAATTCTTTGGAATCGAGTCCTGTGTTCTGCAGCCCAAAGGCAAGCTCCCGTTCGACCGTCACGGATGTGATTTGGTGACGCGGATCCTGGAATATTAAACCTACGCGACGCCGAACACTCACAATCCGGGACTGATCGGATGTGGGAATTCCATCTACGATAACCTCGCCCGTGGATGGCTTTAACAATCCGTTCAACAATCGGGCGAATGTCGATTTGCCCGAACCGTTCGAGCCCATCACAGATGTGAACGAACCGGGTTGGAATGCGAGACTTACTCCCCTGACGGCATCTGCTTCAGAGTTAGGATACCGGAAGTATACATCTTTCAGTTCAATCAAGGAGTCATCGCCTCCCCGCTAGCCCGTGACAGCTTCCGGATTCTTCAGCGCGCCAAGAATCCTGACAATGGTCTTGTTAGGCACACACACAATGACTTCTCCCGAGCGGAAGCGCCATCCTGTTCTGACGCAAATGCGGTTGGGGCAATCCGCCTCTACGATAGCGACCCTGCCATTATCAACCTTGAGATGAACCTGACCCTCAATTCCCTGAATCGCGAAGTCTCCCGGCTCGTTCAACTTCAATTTTTGAACAACCCGATCCTGCACTTCGACGATAACGACATCACCGTCGCCTGAAATAGAATCAAGAGCAAAATACGAGCTCAGCGCAAGTGTAACCAGAACTCCGAGGAGAATGAGATCGGCAGCTGTGAACGGCTTCTTCATCCTAATGAAGCCGCAGCGTGTTCATCAATCCTACCATGCGCCCGGCCACCCATCCGACAACCAAGCCACCTGCGATTGCCGTGAAGAACAACAGCGGGAGCAAGTAAAGAATCGAAGGGCTTTTCACATACAGCAGAAAAACCACCAGTATCTGTGTAATGACATGAACGAACGAGCCAATGAGACTTATTCCAATGACACTAAAAAGGTTGCCGGTGAGTTTTTTCACTGCCGACATGACAAGCGCGGAGACAAGACCCGCCGAGCATGAGAGAATAAACCCGGGACCGAAGAGGGAGCCCACGAGAATCGATCCTGCGACAATGCGGATCCCGGTCACCGTCATCATCGCCGAAGGACCGAGGAGCAAGAGGGCAACAACAGAGGAAGCATTGGCGAGACCTATTTTCAGAAAGGGCATTGGCATCGGAACGTAGGACTCTGCAACAAACAATGCCGTCCCGACGGCGGCAAGCAACGCAATTGTGGTCAATCGACCGGCTTGCACACTTAATCCTGAAAAATGCCTGTCGCAATCAGCATGAGTAAGAGCGCCCCAACGAAAATGCGATACGCGACAAACACCATTGTCGAATGATTTGAAAGGTACCTCAACAACCAGGCAATTGCAGCATAACCGGAGATTGCCGCGAACACGGTCCCCATGAACAGGTTCATGACCCCGTATTCGAACACGGATGGGTCAATCCGTGTCATTTCATACACACCGCTTGCGAGAATTGCCGGCACACTGAGCAAGAAAGAAAAGCGCGCGGCGTCTCTTCGCGCAAAGGCCAGAAACAACCCTGCCGTGAGCGTCGTACCGGAGCGCGAGGCCCCGGGAATCAATGCAAGCGCCTGGCCACACCCGATGATCAGCACATCACGGAACGTTAGCTCGCTGACGTGACGACTATGGCGCGAGAACCGCTCTGCCATCCACAGCAGAACTGCAAGGGCAATCAAACTGAATGCTATCACCATGATGTTCTTTGTAAACATCCCGTGGATGAAGTCTTTCAGCAGCAGGCCGGCAACAACAATCGGAATGGTGCCAACGGCAATCATGACTCCCATTCTCGCGTCGCCGGAGTACTTACCAATTTGCAGTCCGTGTTGAGGAAGGTCTTTAGCCAACGCCCGCAGTATACTCCTGATCTCGCTCCGGAAGTACACCAGCACTGCAGCCAGCGTTCCGAGTTGAAGCACCGCAATGAAGGCCGTCCATGATTCGGAAGTTGCTGGAGAAATGAGATTGAGGAACCGTCCGGCAAGGGTAAGATGCGCCGTACTGCTGATGGGCAAAAACTCAGAAAGGCCCTGGATGATACCAAGCAGTATGGCCTCGAGGAAATTCACTCAGGAAGAGACAGAAATCCTGACGGAAAACTCATTTGGTAAGAATCATTTTGCCAACGGAGGAGGAAACTTTTTTATCCAAGGCAGAGGTAAACGTCAACCTGTATAAATAGACGCCACTTGCAAGCCCCGCTGAACCGAACTCCGCTTCGTGGTTTCCCGCTTGTTGGAATCCATCAACAAGTGTCTGAACTTGCCTGCCCCGAACGTCATACACGGTCAGTGTCGTACGACCGGATGCCGGAATCGCATACGAGATGCGGGTCGACGGGTTGAAGGGATTGGGAAAGTTCTGGCCAAGAGCGAATCGGGCCGGAACTTGTACATCCTTCACAGAAACAGACGGTGCAACATGAACAAGAACATTTGACGCGAGATTCCACGCGTCACCTGTAGGGTCTCCATTCAGGTTGACGCTGTTTGCCGCGGCATAGAGCGTATCAACTGTGCCCGGAAGCAGCGGCGCCCTGTAGGAAAACCACCATGAGATCGTGTCGGCGCCATTCCCCTCACGAGGGAGGAGATGCGTAAGCTCGGCGCTGTCGGAAGGCGTTAGAAAAATCAACTGCGTTTCAAGAGATTCCACCACGCCAAGTGACCCGAAAAAGGAAGCAACATTAAATCCGGCGGCAACAGTGGAGTCTTTTGCCACATTGATTTGATACAACGCCTTATCACCCGCCGCGAGCGTTTCGGGGCCGGTAATCCACACATGCACATTCGGGCTGGAAGTATCGTTATGACAGATACATCCCGGGTTCTCAAAAATGTGATTGGGTTTTTGGGTTACGCCGACAATGCCGCTCGAGAAGAACAGGTTGAAACCACTCAGTGCAAAGAGAAATACACACGCCGCGCCGTAAACAACTTTTTTTCTATGCATGAAGGATTCTACTTTACCAAGAGCATTTTGCGCACAGCGGTGAAATCTCCTGATTGCAACTTGTAGATGTACATGCCTGTCGGGAGTTGTATTTCTCCCCTACCTCCAAATTCCACAGAATATCGACCTGCATCCTGCACCTGATTGACAAGAGTCGCAACTTGTTGTCCGAGGATATTGTAAACGCTCAACGTCACCAAACCAGACTTCGGAATGTCATAGGACATGCGCGTGGAAGGATTGAATGGATTCGGATAATTCTGCCATAACGCGTACACGGTCGGTACTATGTCTTCGCCGGCTGATGATGCGGGGGAACCATTTCCGGTGACAGGGATCTGGAGGTTTCCCGTTGCATTCGACGCAACAGTGAGTGTATCGTCGTACGCCTGGACTTGGTCTGGTGAGAAGATCACGGTAATTGTATCGGACATTCCCGCCGGAATCGAGAAGGAACCGCGGCTTACTCCGAATGCAGACGTTGCCGAAGTAATACTGGTTACGACAAGCGTTCCGGTTCCGGCATTGTAAATCATCACGGTATCAGTCGAAGAAGTTCCTACACCGGTCTCTTGGAAGGTCAGGGAGGCCGGTGTGGCCGAGATCGCCGCGGTGGTAATCGCAAAAAATGCATTGCTGCTGTCCACCGGATTTCCCCCAAAGACATTGCTGATTCTTACACGAACCTGGTTGGACGGAGCATTGGGCACATCCCAGGCATAACTTCCGGAAACAGCCGGTGTATTCTCAGTGATTGTTTGCCATGGGGATGATGGGCCGGTCTTGTATTCAATCTTTATGGAACCGACACCTGCGGCCGCCCAAGTAATGTCATGCGTTGAGCCAAATTGCCACGATTCCCCTCCATCCGGAGTAAGAAGACTCACGCTTGCTACATTTGTTGGAACGGTGTACGTGATGTTGTACTTCCAAAGGCCTCCACTTTGCTGGGCAAGGAATGTCGATCGATCATAGCAGAACAGGGCGTAGTTCGAGCCATTGAGACTTGACGTGGAAAAAGAGTTTCCGCCATTTGTCGAAAGGTAGGACGTCGCTCCTCCATACACCCCGTACAGAACGACATTGGGATCATCTTTCGCGATATCAACTCCCCATGTGGACCCTGTGGTCGCGATTGAATTCCATTCCTCCCCAAAATTCTTCGTACTGCGAACCCCGCCCGATCCCCACGCAGTTGCATAACCAATCGCCGGATCCTGATCGCCATTGGCAACTGTCGGGATTTCAGATCCTGTCGTCGTGAACATCAACGTCCAATTGAGCCCGCCATCTGTTGAGCGGAACATTTCTCCGTTGCCACTCCCGGTAATACCGTCACCGCACCAGAGGACATTCGGAAATTCGCGAACGACAACCAGATCGCACGGACTTCTAAAGTCCGGAAAACTCAACGTATCCCATGACGAACCAAAATCCGTTGACCTGTAGAGATGCCCATCTTCGGGACCGAATAGCAAAGTGTCAGGGTGACTTCCATCCATTTCAAGAGGCATTCCATATTCGGTGAACTGCCTGCTAATGACGTCAGTCCAATTCATTCCCCGATTAGTGGTTCTCACAATGCGGTCCGGACTTCCATACGCGGCAACCCATGTGTTCGAATCTTTGGGAGAAACGTAAAACGAATTCACCTTTGATCCCGGGCTGGGCATATTTGCGATCTGAATCCAGTTGTCACCTCTGTCGTAGCTGGCGTAGACTCTGTTCCCGAGCGCGCAATACACCATGTTCTTGTTGAACGGATTGATCGAGAAGGCGTTTCCCCGGACAGTGCTTCCACCGAGGTTCAGCTTTTGTGACCATAAGTATGTCACCGTTGTGCCCTGCGGGAGACTCCATGTGTTACCGCCGTCGTTCGTCCTGAGAATAGCGTTGTTGTTTGGCGAGCAGGCCCAGCCATTCTGGGAGTTCAGAAAGAAAATATCACTGAGGGGCGCATGCATCTGGTGTTGTCCCCATTCAAACGATGCTCCGGCGTTTCCTGTAATGCGGATAAATCCACCTCCACCTGTGAAAACCACCCGGGATGCATCATGTGCAAAGACATCATGCACGTCCGACCTCACGTCAGTTTTGAACTTCAAGGAAGTCCAAGTTTCTCCCCCGTCAATGCTCTTCATGCACGTCCCATTCGTCCCGGTAACATACACAACACTATCGCAAGCCGCGACGGATGTAAACACTTCGCTCGATCCGGTAAATCCAACGGTGAGTGGAGACCATGAAGTGCCCGTGTCCGTTGTCTTGACAAGCGTTCCAGCGGTGCCAACCGCGTATCCTGTGTTGGAATTTGAAAAAGCAACAGCATGAAGATTCCCGCTGGTGCTTGATGCCCTGGGTTCCCACGTCTGTCCGCCGTCCGTTGTCTTGAGAAGAGTTCCGTTATCGCCGACAATGAAACCATTGTTCGCGTCGGTGAATACCATTGCGCGAAGTGTGTTCGTAGTCCCCAATGAAACGTCATCCCAAATATTACCGCCATCGGTTGAGACGAAGCACGTTCCCTGATCTCCAACAATGCGAACAATGCTACCTGATACCACAACAGAACGCAGTGTCAAATTCCCGAGAGTCATGCTTGACCATGAGGTTCCGCCATTCGTTGACCAAAAAACCGAACCGGTATTTCCCACAGCCCAGACATCTGCGCCGTTCGAGGTATGAACACCGTGAAAACCCGCCGCAAGGACTGCGACCGGACTAAACATTGCGACGACGATGGACTTGAGACGCATAAGAATTCTCGATTATTAAGTGTTTGAACCTGCTATTTGATCAGAAGCATTTTTTTCTGACTGACAAACTCTCCGGCTTGAAGCTTATAGAAATAGATTCCGCTGGGCAAATGACCACCATCAGATGGAAATTCAACAGAGTACCTTCCTGCAATCCGCACAGCGTTGACGAGGGTCGCGACTTCCTGCCCGAGAGGATTGAACACCTTCAATGTAACAAAACTTTCCTCCGGCAGCTCAAACCGTATTGTTGTGCTTGGGTTGAAGGGGTTTGGATAATTCTGCTCGAGACTGTAAGCCGACGGGACTTTCTCATCTTCCACCCCGTTGATAATTGAGCCGGTTCCGGAAAGTGGCATGAGAACGGTTGGCGTCGGAGTATTGGTACTCAAGCGAAGCGTATCACTATATGATTGTACAGCGGCGGGTGAAAACACCACCGAAAGTGTGTCGCTCGTACCGGGCGCAACGGTAAACGAGCTTCGCCCCGCTGCAAAGAAAGCAGTACCGGTTGAAGCGCTTGAGATCACCAGCGTTGCCGTTCCGTTGTTCGTGATCGTGATGGCTTCAACGCGCGAGGTGCCCGTTTGCACCTCTCCGTAGTTCAGGCTCGAAGGTTGTGTTGCAATGGCGGCAACAAGGATCGAAAATGCGGCGTTACTGCTATCCAAGGGATTCGAATCCGAAGCGTCGCTGATGCGCACCTGGGCATCGGTGGTTGGTGTGTTGGGAATCTGCCACGAGTATGAACCTTGCGAGGCCGGAACACTATTGGTAATCGATTGCCAGGGCTGTCCTGACGCCGTGCGATAGTCGATTTTGAGATTCGCAACATTGCTGGAGGTCCATCGGATAAGCTTGGTGGTTCCAAACGTCCATTGTTCACCGCCGTTCGGCGCAACGACGCTCAGGATTTGAGAGTTGCTTACCGGAACGCTATAGGTGATACTTATTTTGTGAATCCCACCGCTTTGCTGGGCGAAGAACGTTCCGCGATCATAGGCAAGGATCGCATAATTGGATCCGCTGAGAGATGTCGTCGTAAACGTGGCGCCTGCGTTTGTTGACAGATAGGACATCCCTCCTCCATACACGCCGAACATGACTACATTGGGGTCATCCTTTGAAACATCGACACCCCAGGTCGATCCTGTCGTCGCGGTTGTCGTCCAGGTGGCGCCATAGTTCGTAGTCTTCTGCAATCCACCCGAACCCCACATTGTGGCAAAGCCCATATTGTTCTGCATGTTACTATTGGCAATCGTGGGGATTTCGGACGAACCACCGTCCAGCATGAGCGACCAGCTTGCACCACCGTTGGTTGATCGTGAAATTCGCGATGGCCCGCTATCCCCCACCCAGATAATGTTCGCGCTGTCCCTCACAATGTGAAGGTCACATGGGCTGTTGAATCCGCCGTAACCAAGGGTACTCCATGTTACTCCAAAATTTGTTGAGATATAAATGAATCCATCCTCAGGCCCAAAGATGAGTGTGTCGGGATTGGATTCGTCCATCTCAAGCGGCATCCCGTAAGAACTGAATTCGCGGATAATTGTCGATGTCCACGTGATCCCCCTGTTGGAGCTGTACAAGATCCTGTCTCCGCCACCGGTGAATGCGACAACGTACTTGTTGGTATCCTTTGGAGAGATGAAGAACGAATGAGTGGAACCACCCGATGCGGAGATCACCGCCGTTTGCGACCACGTTTCGCCGAGATCAGAACTCATGAAAATAAATCGCCCGAGAGCAACGTAAAGCTTTTTCTTGTCCAAAGGATTGATGGCAAATGTATTTCCGATCGAGGCCCCGGCGCTCAGCTTCTGGTTCCACGCGTAATTGACGCTTGTCCCCGCGGGCATGAACCAGGTCGCACCGCCGTCTGTTGTTCTGAGAACAACATTGCTTTTATCCCCACACGCCCAACCGAGGGTCTTGTCGAAGAAGAACACGCTGTTCAGAGCTGCATGCAAACCGTGTTGTCCCCAGCGCCATGTCGCACCGCCATTGAAGCTCTGGCGAATGAAGCCACCGCCCCCAACACATACCAGACTATCGGATCCCGTTAAAAAAACGTCCGCAACATCAGCCTGTGAGTCACTGTTGAGCTTGAGAGAAACCCATGTCGTTCCGCCATCTGTGCTTCTGTAGCCCTCACCATCTGCAGACGTAACCACAACCGTCTGGCCGCTCGCTGCAACTGCAAGAAACGTCTTTCCCCATGATGGTTCATTGATCAGGTTCCAAGTCAATCCGCCGTCAACGGATTTCATCACGGTTCCTTTACCACCAACCAAATATCCGGTTTGATCATCAACGAATACAATGTCGTGGTAGTTTTTCTGCAGAGTTTCACTGCTCGAACCCGGAGCAGCAGCCCAGGTCAGACCGCCATTATCGGTGAGCAACACGGTTGCCGAGTCCCCAACCATCCATCCTCTTTGTGAATTCAGAAAAAACACCGAGCGGACCGTCTTGCCGTTGTTAACGGTCTCGAATGCCCATGAAGCGCCTCCGTCAACCGATCTCTGGAACATTCCGTTTTGTCCCGCAATCCAGATTCTCGAACCCATCGTCCGGATCGAATACAAGGAGTTAGAACCTTGCGTGAACGAGGACCATGTAAGACCTCCGTCCGTCGAGCGAAACACCAGGCCCGACTTTCCGACCGCCCACACGTTATTGCCATCAGCAGAGCTGACGCTGTAAAAGCCCTGCGCAAAAAGGGTTGACCCCAGCAACAGGATAAGGGCGAAAACGCTCACAAAAGATTTCATTGTTCATTCCTTGCTTTGGATTCTGAAGTTGTGTTGAGGAGACGTCCGTTCGTTTCGATTTCAGCCAGACCGGCAACCGACTTGCCGAGAATGGTTCCGGAAAATTTCTTGATGGTGATTTTCGCTCGATCAATTTTTGTCGGTGAAATACGCAACCGCGTTCCGGAAGCTGAGATCTTTCCGGTCGTTGAAATTTTGCCGACAGATTCCAAGCCTTTGAAGAACTCCAACTCACAATCCTGAAGCGAGTGCGATGTATTGTTGGAACGAGAAATACTGTACAAAACAAATTCCCTTGCTTCAATAGGAAAATCCCACTGCATTTCCACAAATGCGCCTATCCCTTCCTCGGAAACCCAGATGACGCTGTCGCCGCCCGTACGCGCTTGCCTGTCAACAACTTGCTGAGGAACGAACAGCCCGGAAATCGAGCTCGCAGTCACCGTTGCAGATGGCGCAAGGTTGAACCACTCGGCAACGGAGCCATTAATCGGCACTTCCATCATGGAGTGTCCGGCATGGCACCCTACACATTTCGTTCCGCCGCCCTGGCGTTCATAGTTGAAGCCCGGAACGTGTGCAAACTTGCCGTCGGTTGTTGCCAGGACATCCCCCTTTTCATCAACCAACTGTTCAAACAACGGTACCTCCGCAGGGACATCGTGCTCATGAACGCCGCCATGATAGAACACTTCCGCGTCCTTCAGGAAAATGGAGGGATCGGGCCCTTTGGAGTTTTGCCTTTGCGGACTCATAAAGAAACGGATGCGCGCATTGTTCGCTATGCGCGGAGCGTCAGGTAATGGCTCATCCACTGCGGCATTCGTGAAAACGTTCATACAATCGAAGCGGAAGAAATCATCATTGGCATACGTGATTGGATCTTCTGTCGGTGGAACCAATGCCGGTTCATACGGGAAATTATCCTGCAAGATTCTTGGAAGTGGCCTCGAGGCAAGCAAGTGTGCGTCGAGCTCAAGCGTGCCTGACAGATCGACGATCTTTTGGAGTCCATTGCCATTGCGGTTGATGACGTACACTCCGTAATCTTTGCCGTCGGCGGAATATGAAAAGAGAATCCTGTTGTTACCGAACGGCATTGGATCAACAGCAAACGGCGGCGCGATATTCGCAGGGACATGGAATACGTCATCACCGCGCAGACCGACAACATGATGCGGCACGGACGGGCCTTTCCTGAACCACCTGACTCCCGTTCCACCTACCGTAGGAATCATTGCCGTGTTGGGCGTGAACATGCAGAGCAAGGAGGAATCTTTCATGATGCTCGGTTTGTATGCCTGTGTTCCCAACCGCGTGCGCGCGAAAGCCGCGTACAATTTCACTTCATCTCCATCGGGACGAATGGTGACTGCCTGCCAGAGATTCCCGATGTCTTCGGTTAATGCTTCGGTGGCATTGCGCGTGAGACCTGTCTTCGTAACGTTGCTCGGGCGATCAATGTTCACAAACCATCGCGCGTAAACAATTTTTCCTGTGTTTGGATCAATGTTCGGCTCTTCAGCTCCGTTGCGCTCCGTGGTAATTCTGCGAAGACCCGTTCCATCCGCGTTCACAATGAAAAGGTTGCTGGTTCGCACCTGAAACAAACTCGCCATTGAAGGATACCGCGTTGATGCGAATACGATTCTCCCATCGGGAAGAAAACAGGGATCGAAATCATCATACGTTTCAAACAGCAAGGCAGACGAACCAAACTGCGCCAGTGAGACATCCCGGTCTGAGCGCGTGATCTTCCTTAACTGACTCCCATCGGAGCGGACAGTAAACACACGCCATGAGCTGTCTGGATGCTCAAGTCCGGCAAACACGATACTCTTACCATCCCAGGAGACATCCAGGTCTGCGACGTCAAACATTGGCGTGTCGGTTTTCAACTGGGAAACTTTGCCGCCTGAACTGCGGACCATAAGCTTGCCGCCGACTTTGGCAGTGCGATGTTTCGGGCCTATGCCCGGAACCGCACCCGGATCACTATCCTGAACGGAGTTTCTTGAGACGAAAACAATGGGAGGAAGTTTGCTTTCTGCCGCGGTTTTTGAGAACGCACTAACCTTAACGAACAGCAAAAGGATGGATACGGTGGCCGCAGGAACTACATTGTATAAGTGTACCAAGTTTCCGACCTGCTACCTGATTGTTTCTGGCTTCAGTATCCTTCAAGACCGCTGGGGAGTGGCTAAAAGAAACCAAAATGAGGTGTGAAATGCAATGGACTATTGGTCCCTGCGGGCAAGCTGAAAAGCAGAACGAGTCCGTGCCTGTGCGGTACGGACTCGTGAAAACCTCGAATCAAGCCTGTCGGGCAGGACCTACCATGGCTTCAAGCCGGGCAATGCGCTCCTCCATCGGTGGGTGCGTGCTGAACAAGCTTGCCAATCCGCGGGCTGTCAGCGGATTCACAATGAACATGTGAGCCGTTGCCGGATTTGCGGCCATGGGAATCTGCTTGCTTCGCACATTGAGCTTGCGCAGAGCGTTTGCAAGAGAGAGCGGATTGCCGGCCATCTGCGCGCCGCCTTCATCGGCAAGGTACTCACGTGAACGTGAGATCGCCATCTGAATAAGCATCGCGGCAATAGGAGCAACGATCATGGCGACGATTGCGCCAATAGGGCTTCCTCCATTACGGTCATCGGAACTGCGTCCGCCGCCGAATATCATGGACCACTGCGCCATGTTCGCCAGCATACCGATCGCGCCCGCGGCTGTTGCGGCAATTGTTCCAATAAGAATATCACGATGCTTGATGTGTGCAAGTTCATGCGCGAGCACACCGCGTAATTCATCACGCGAAAGAGTCTGCACAATACCGGAGGTCATGGCAACCGCGGCATGTTCCGGGTTTCTTCCCGTTGCAAATGCGTTCGGCTGATCCGATGGAATCATGTAGAGTTTCGGCATTGGTAGTCCGCCGCGGCGGGCAAGGTCTTCCACGGTTCGATACACCTCAGGGTTTTCCTCTCGTGTAAGTTCCTGCGCCTTGTACATCTTCAGTACGATCTTGTCACTGAACCAATACGAGCCAAAGTTCATCACGATGGCAAAGAGAAACGCCATGATCATTCCGTTTTGGCCGCCAAGATATTGTCCGACCAGAACTACGAGAACGGTCAACAACGCCATCAGCATGAATGTTTTCATTGTGTTCATCTAAACAACTCCCTCCAGTTTCAATCTTTTTGTTAATTGCATTGCCTCAACATCATAACCCGGTTTCCCGGTTGCGGGTTCCTTGTAAGGAATTCATCCTTCAAACCTTAAGAAAAAGAGCGGTTGAATGCATGACTTATTGTTCTTTCTCTTGCGAAAGAGAAAGAACCAAAGAGAACTGTCCGAAGTCGAAACCCGCTGACTTGGTTTAGGCTTGCCTGGATTTGGTATGATTTCGGCAGCATGCTGTCGGCGTATGCGGAACACCGAAATCATAAAGCTCAGTACATTCTGCCCACACACACAGCCGTCGACTTCGGAGAGTCTCGGTTAAAGATACACACTGCGCCGCCGTCGAATCCGGACACTTGGGCCCTCGGAATCGCAGGGCTGTACGCGGTGGAATACCGATTGCAGACCCTCCAGTTTTCCGACTATAAACGTGTGCAGGGTTTGCGATTCCGAAAGTTCTCTTTGGCTACTTTCTCTTCAAAGAGAAAGTAGCACTTGAAAGATCAGCACTCAGACCCCAGTTAGTTTCCCCCACCCCAACTTGTTCCTCCTCCCGATGAGGGAGGAAAGTTTGGTGCTGGGGGTAAGAGGTGAGTTCAGTTAACCCTTGTTGACAACGTTGCGAAGTGCTGCTTCAAGAGTCGAGAATTGAAACGCATACCCAGCCGATTGGAGTTTTCGTGGTACCACTTTCTGGCCGGTGAGGACCATAGATGACAACTCCCCCAACACAACCTTCAAGACAAAGGCCGGAACCGGGGCCCACGATGGGCGCGACATCGCTTTGCCAAGCGACGCGCAAAACTCCTTCATGCGAACGCCTTCCGGCGCGGCGACATTGACAGCGCCGGAAAGAGCAGGCGTCTTCAGCGCGAACATTATCGCGCCGACAACGTCATCAATGTGAACCCACGGAAACCACTGTCGACCGGAACCGATCGGACCTCCCGCAAACAGCTTGAAAGGCAGCATCATCCGTTCCAGTGCACCTCCGTTTTTGCCAAGCACAACACCGAACCTCGTAATGACAACGCGAATGCCACCCTCCTCTGCAACGCGAGCTTCCTGCTCCCACTTCGCGCAGACATCTGCTAGAAAGCCGTTCCCTTTTCGCATATCCTCCGCGACGTCTCCTTCCGGAATGGGACCGTAATAGCCAACAGCAGACGCGTTGATAAGAACTGCGGGTTTCTTTGCGGAACTCCGGATCGCCGCGACAATCGCGCGTGTTGCATAAATTCGACTCTCAATAATTCCAGCTTTCCTTGAAGGGCTCCATCGTTTTGCGCCGATGGACTCACCTGCAAGATTCACTACCGCGTAGGATGCGCCGATATGTTCTGTCCAAGCACCGGAGTTCCTTCCATCCCACTGCACAATCTTGATGTTTGCAACGGGAGACCTCTGTTCAGGATTGCGCGTTAACAGAACAACCAAATGTCCTTCGCTTGAAAGCCGGGAAACCAGTTGCTTCCCGATGAATCCTGTTCCGCCCACAACGACAATGTTCATGGAAGATTACGTCCTTTAAGTGACGGTGCGTTTCAAATAAAGCGCTCCGAGTGGAGGAAGCGTCAGAGCGATCGAATGTTCCTTATTGTGCTTCGCGATGTTCTCGCTATCAATGCCGCCGTTGTTTCCCACGTTGGTTCCACCGTAGGCCTCCGCATCGCTGTTGAGCACTTCGGCATAGTGACCTGCAAGGCGAACACCGATGCGGTACTCATGCCGCGGAACAGGCGTAAAGTTGCACACTATGATGACTGCATCCTGATCATCGGAAGCTTTGCGCTCAAATGAAATGATGGAGTTTGCTTCATCTGCGAAATCAATCCATTCAAATCCCGAAAAATGAAAATCTACTTCATGAAGCGCCGCCTCACCAATGTGCAAACGATTCAAATCCGCAAGCCATTGTTGAAGCCCGCGATGCGAACCATGCTCCAGCAAATGCCAGTCGAGACTCTGCTCGTGGTTCCATTCATTCCATTGTCCAAAATCATCACCCATGAAGAGGAGCTTCTTCCCGGGAAAACCATACATCAATCCGAACAGCAGACGAACGTTGGCAAATTTCTGCCAGAGATCGCCGGGCATCTTGTTGAGAAACGATCCTTTTCCGTGAACAACCTCGTCGTGTGAAAGCGGCAGAACAAAACGCTCGGTGAACGCATACAAGAGAGCAAACGTGAGGTTGCGATGATGATGGCGCCTGTGAATCGGGTCCTTTGAAAAATATTCCAGCATGTCGTGCATCCAACCCATGTTCCACTTGAGATCGAATCCAAGTCCTCCATGTTCCAGCGGACCGGTCACACCCGGCCATGCGGTTGACTCCTCCGCGATCGTGAGCACACCGGGATAATAATTGTGGATGACCCCATTCATGTGTTTGAGGAACTCAATGGCTTCAAGGTTTTCGCGTCCCCCATATTGGTTGGGAATCCACTCTCCTTCTTTCCGCGAATAATCCAGGTACAACATGGAGGCAACTGCATCAATGCGCAGACCATCAATATGGTACTTCTCAATCCAGAACAGCGCGTTGCTGATGAGGAAGTTCTTCACTTCGTATCGTCCAAAATTGAAGATGTACGTCCCCCAATCCTGGTGCTCCCCTTTCCGCGGATCCGCATGTTCATACACATGCGTTCCATCGAAGCGCGCGAGCGCGTGCATGTCTTTTGGAAAATGCGCCGGCACCCAATCCAGAAGGACGCCAATGTTGTTGCGATGACAGAGATCGACGAGATACATGAAATCCTGCGGCGTGCCGAAGCGGCTGGTCGGGGCAAAATATCCGGTCACCTGATACCCCCAAGAACCGTCGAATGGGTACTCCATCACCGGCATCAGCTCGATATGCGTGTAGTGCATTTTCTTCATGTACTCAACAATTTGATTCGCGAGATCCCGATAGCTCAGCCAGCCGTTGTCCGCTGTCTTTCGCCATGAAGCAAGGTGGAGTTCGTAGACGCTCATCGGACTCTTGTATTGATCTCCCCGTGCTCGCTGCTTCATCCATGCATCATCACTCCAATCGAATCCGCCCAAAAGGTTCACCTTGGACGCGGTTTGCGGTCTAAGTTCCATCTCAAACCCATAGGGATCTGTCTTGTCCAATGCAATACCGTGATGAGTATTGATGTGGAACTTGTACAACTCGCCCTCACTCAATCCCGGCACAAAGATTTCCCAGATTCCGGAGGAGCCCAGTGTTCGCATCGCATGAAATCGCGCATCCCAATTATTGAAACTTCCGACTACGCTTACACTGCGCGCAGCAGGAGCCCAAACCGCGAACTGTATTCCGCTTATGCCGTTGATTTCCGCGTAGTGGGCACCGAGTTTCTCGTAAATGCGGTGATGATCGCCAACGTTGAACAGGTATGTATCAAAGTCTGTTAGCGTCGGAAGGAATGAATAGGAATCCTGAAAAACGTGTGATGTGCCGTTCGCTTCGGTTCTTTTGAGTGTGTACGGGAAGACCTCTTTCTTTCCCGGAACAATCACTTCATAAAAGCCGTCGGGATGAACCAATTCCATTTGATGCTCTGTCGATGTACGGCCTTTTCCCTTCACGAGAACAGCTGCCGAAGCGGAACCCGGAAGAAATGCGCGGATCGCAACAGCCGCTTTGCCTTTGTGCTTTACCGGATGGGGGCCAAGAACCTGAAACGGATCAGGATGATCGGTGTGGATGATGCGGAGGATTTCGTCGTACGAGACAGTAGATTTCATGGCTCATAATTGTCGGGAGTACACAGCTTGGCTGATCTCAGAAATCAGTCCTCTGGAACGGGGTCCAACGATACATCCTATTCCGGAATATGACTTGGAGGAAGTAGATCCAATGTTTCCTGCACAGAGGCCGGTAACTCCTGCACCTCGCGCAGTTGTCGTTCAATCGAACGGGATCTCTGTGCGGCGTCGTCAATTGTATTACTTGCTTCAGTCAGCTTCTTACGAGTGCGGTCGAGAATATCACCAAACCGCGTAAACTCTGTTTTCACCGAGCCGAGTAGTGCCCATACCTCACTCGATCGCTTTTCGATTGCAAGGGTGCGGAAGCCCATCTGCAGGCTGTTGAGAATCGCGGCAAGCGTAGTCGGGCCCGCAATCGTAACGCGGTGTTCACGCTGAAGCGTATCGGCCAGACCGGGACGGCGAAGCACTTCCGCGTACAGGCCCTCAGTCGGGAGAAACATGATAGCAAAATCAGTTGTACGCGGTGGGTCGAGATACTTCTCGCGGATTTTTTTTCCTTCGTTCCTGATCTTCACTTCCAGTTGCCTGCCGGCCTCTTCGGCGAGCCCCGGATTTGCTTGCTCCTGGGCATCTACAAGCTGTTGGTAGTCTTCCAGCGGAAACTTCGCATCAATGGGCAGCCACACGTGTTTTCCATTGTTGTTGTCGCGGCCCGGAAGCTTGATCGCGAATTCAACGCGATCATTGCTTCCCAACTTTGTTGCCACATTTTTCGCGTACTGGTCGGGTGTAAGGATCTGCTCAAGAATTGCGCCCAACTGCACTTCCCCCCACACTCCGCGCGCTTTCACATTTGTGAGGACACTCTTGAGATCCCCAACACCGGCCGCCAGCGTCCTCATTTCACCCAGGCCCTCCTTCACCGCTTCGAGCCGTTCGCTCACGATTTTGAACGACTGCCCAAGCCGCGCTTCCAGCGTCGCGTGCAGTTTCTCGTCCACCGTTGCGCGCATCTGTTCCAGCTTCTTGCTGTTGTCATCCTGCATCGCAGCCAAACGGGTTTCAACCGCTTCACGGATTCGTTCGGACATTTGCCGCATTTCATCCCTGCTCGCCCGCGCACTATCGTCGCTGGCTTTTGTAACTCCCATAAGTTGCTGGGAAAAGGAATCAAGCTGGCTTCGCTGGAGATCAGCAATTTCCTTCATCTGCCCGCGAAGGGAACCGGTAAAAGACTGGATTGTGGTGGAAAGTTCCTCGCGTGTACCTCGTTCACTCTTGGTGGACTCTTCACGCCAACGCGCTAATTCCTCGCGCATAGAGCGCTCAAGCTTTTCAATGTCCTGCTTTGTTCCGGCACCATCGGTGGGATTACGACCACGTCGAATGAGGAGCCACATAAGAATAATTACGGCAACCAGTAAAACGAGTGTGATCGGATCAGACATCATTTGGGTTGAGAAATAAATACTTCAGTTGTTCTGTATAAGTCACCACTTTCAGCGGTGGTTAGCAGGTGGCCGTCAGGAGCAAGAGTGAGAGAACTTAACGTGCGCCGACGTGGTAACCCATAAGTCGAGTAAGCCCAAGTTTTGCCTCCATCGCGGCTGTGGGAAAATATGCCGGCATCTTTTTTCTTATCCATATCGTCCATCCCATCTTTATAACCCCAAGCGAAAAGCTCCCCGGAATGCGCTATCGAAGAAATTATTGTTTTCTTAATCGAAGTCGGTATCCAAGAATTGCCAAAGTCGTCGCTTACATATATCCCTGAATTAGGGTTCTTATATGAATATCCGCGAGAAGGGTATCCCACAATTAACAGTCTGCCTGGGCGTGGTTCAATTATTTCTGTAGAATGAATGTGTTTTATCCCTTTGTTCGGCTCTTTCCATGTAATTCCATCGTCAGTACTTTTGCTGGTGATGCCGAGCGCAAAAACGGTTCCATCACTGGCAGAGTAAAACCCACTGCCCCAATATTTTTCCTTCATCGAAGCAATGGGTTGCCAAGAACTGCCGATGTCCGTGCTTCTCAAAACGTAGTCTTTTGCGAGCAACAATATCACTCCAGAAGGAAGGCAGTAGATACGCGGGAAAGGAAGAATATCTCCGTAGCTCCCAGGAGGTAAAGTTATTTTCCACGTCTTTCCGTTTGTTGTGCTTTTATACAGGGCATCCCTTGCCGATCCAAACCAGATGCCGGACTTGTGAAAGGTAATTTCATAGAAAGGCAATTCAGTGATTGCAAGTTTTTCCCAAACAATTGGATTTGTTTCGGCAACCTCATCCGGATCCCGGATGGCTATTTGAACCTCCTTCGTCTCGATGTAGGGCAACATTTTTTTCTCAATGAAGTATTCCGATTCTCTGGGATCACTTCTTGCGACACCAATTCTAAGATTGTGACGCATTTCTCCAACAGGCATGTTCTCAGGTCTCAACTTCACCTGGAACGAAACTGATGCAGAAATACCAGAGTCAAGCAGAACACGGACTATGCTGTCCCCAATTGTTTCAAATGGTTGAAAGGAGCCCAAGCCCACAAACACTGTGTCGCGTTTGATCGAAGTTACAGTTGCCGTAACAAGAAGTGTTTCGTCAGCAGCGATGATCGAATTATCGGTCGAGATGTCGAACCATCCCCCCCAATATATTCTCGGAGATGTTGAGAATAAGGATTCATTGAAATTGAATACAATGAGGCACAAAAAATAAACAAGAATTCGACGTTTAAATCCATTCATCCGGGCTGGCTGAAATGAGTTAGTTGAACGCAATATACGTCAAGGAGCCATTACGTTCAACAAGAAACGAAGGCAGTTCTCCCTCGTGGGAACTGCCTTCGCCTTTCGGAGGTATGTGTGCGAGGGACGCGGCTCCGAGGCATAACGCCTCCTCGCATCATTACAAACGGTTTGTGGTAACAGAGGCGGGAAACACTAGTCTCTGGTGCCTGGCTGAAACGATGATTCGGAGTTTCCGCTCGAGCGCCTCTTCGCTTACGTCAAATGCGCGGGCCAAGCCCGAGTACTCAGTCGAAGGGCTCACTGATTGCAAAAGCAAAGCGCGCGGCATAAGCAGTTCCGATGCACAAACATCTGCTTCCACATTGAAGACAGCGATCTCCCGCCCTGTGCACCGGCTTTCAGGCGGATGCTTCAGAAGAACATGCGCAATTTCATGCGCTACAGTAAACCGCTGACGATGAGGGTGATGGTTCCCGTTCACACCAATGAGTTTGTGCCTCGGACTCACCATGCCGGAGAACTCCTCTCCTGCTGTGAACAGTTTGACAACTTGAAACCCGAGATATCGGGCCATCAAGTCGATCTGAATAGGCGGGCTTTTGTCGGTTATTGAAGAGAGGAACTTGTCAAGTGCATTCCGCGCGACCTCCTCACAAAAGGAATACCGCGGCCGGATGGAAACCTGAAGAAGCGATGATTGACGTACCGTCTCAGTCGCCATCCCGTATGGCTTTCACCAGCATATCCAATTTGCGCTGTTCCTGCACCGGAAGAGACAAGTTGGCGCGCAAGAAGAGTTCCTCTCCCGCCTGCCGCATTGTTTCCTTTTTCATCGCCTTGTTCTTTCGCGCATCATAACGTGCGAGGGTTATCTGTAACGAAGGGCCGAAAAACACCAGTCGGTGTGTCCTTTGAATCAGTGCTACGAGGTTCTCCGACGAAACATTGAACAATTGAGCAAACCTCCGCCACACATCCGCAGAAATCCTCAACGGTGATATCCTGTCATACTCAAGCATCCGGTACACATTCTGTGTCACGCCCATCCGCGAGAAGAGTTCCTGCGGCCTTAGTTTCTGTTCTTCCCTGATCAACTTCAGAAAACTCCCCACCGTAACCGGGACAGCCTGCTCTTCAAGCGCAACAGCAAGACGTTCTTCAAGAACTTTTTGAACAGCCGCGGAAGCAAGCGTACGCGGTTTCTTACGAAGTACTGATCCCTCATACGCACCGTGTGCCGTAATCGCACGCTCGAGATATGCAACCTGCAATAATACATCTACCGCACTACGCTTCATGGGCAACCATTACTGTTGTTGAAGATGACAATTCGGGATACTGTTTCGCGAGTCTGGCAATGAACTTTTGTTTCACCCTCGCGTGGTACACTTTGAGTTGCCGTACCGGTTTTCCGGTATACCCTGCGATCTCCTCGTAGGGCACATCAAGAGCGCGACACCTTAGCAACACACGTTCCCACGTTTCCATCTGTTCAAGCGTCTCAGCAATTGCCCTGAGTTTTCCGGAAACGCGCGATTCCGTGTCTTCATCGCGTTCGCGGTTCAGAGCATCCTGATACGCTGACATCACAGCGCTCACCACACAGCGTGAAAGCCCTTGATTAGTCTCCCCCTCCATCTCGTCGTAGGATTCCATTGGCAATCCAGTGGACGCAATATGTCTCACATGATCACGCACTTTGTTCTTGAAGACCGTCATCACCCAGATATGGAAGTCGTTTTCACCCTTCCTGAACTCAAACCTCCTGATCTTGTTCACGATCGCTAGAAGAACGTCGCTCACCAATTCCTCCGCCTCACCTATTGCGATGCGGAAGGTATTCACCGCTTCCGATACAAGGCGATTCTGGTACACCTGAATCAGGTGTGCACATCCGGCCCGATTACCGGCTTTAAGCTCTTCGACTATCTGTCTGTTGGAAATCCGTGCCATACCTCGTTACTCATAAGAACGAGTTCAGGTAACAACCTGCTAGAGATAGCTCAGCCAGGCCTCTTTTCGCACGCGCTTGAGCCCTGCAAACCACCGACAGGCTGGATAAAGAATCAGAATCACTCCAACCCAGACCGCGTATACAGCCGCCAGCCCGAAACCGTAGCCCTCAGGCCAGAACCAGGGCGGAGTGTTTTGGAACATGAAGGTTGGATCATGGCCCGTAAGATATGCCGCGATGACGGCGAGCCCGTGAATCAGGGGGATGTGCAACACATAATAGAAAAACGGCACCCGGCCGAATACAATGAAGAAATCAGCCAGCCAACCCCTCATTTTTTCAAAAAATGCGAGCGAGACAATCGCCGGTCCGAGCGTCATCATCAGGAAGAGCAATGAGGGAGGATATTTAACGCAGTCGATGAACGAAAACGCCGTATTCAAAACCGAGGATTGTGTTGACCATGGGTGTCCATCGCCGTAGAGGTTTGTAGCTCGAATGAGGATGAATCCGACAGTGATGCCCCAGCCGAGCCGAACAAGAGTCTTCCGGCGTTCAAGTTCGGCTTTCAAAAGAACCGTTCCGAACGCAAATCCGGCAAGCATCACCCCGATCCACGGAAATACCGGATACACTGCGGCAATAAAGTGCCCCGGTTTCCATTCGATGCCTCCGCCTTCGTGAAGGAGCATCCAGGGCCACCCAAAAACGCCAAGCTGTTCGGGTAAGATTGGATCCAACAAGTTGTGCAACACAATGATTGTCACGCCGATGATGCCAACCGTTCGTACAGAAAGATGGATCAGAACGGACAGCACTATCATCGAAACTCCGATCGCCCATATGACCTGGAGAATGACGAATGAATAGTCCAGATTAAACAACCAGCCGAACCGAACCCAAGTCACTTCGATGAGGATCAGCCAGAGACCGCGCGTCCAAAGAAATTTTGAGATTTCGGATTTCGACTTGCCGCGTGAGAGCGAGAGAAACACTCCGGTGCCGGCGAGAAACACAAACACCGGCGCGCAAAAGTGCGTAATCCAGCGGGTCATGAACAGAACTGCATTGGTTCGCGTGAGATCGAGTGGATCGAAACGTGCATCAGTGAAGTAATCACGAACGTGATCCAGCGCCATGATGACCATGACAAGTCCGCGCAGAAGGTCAACGGAATCGAGGCGCGTGGGATGTGTCGCTGTTTTAGAGGAATCTGACGACGGTGGAGTCACACAATCTCCGGAAGTGAGATGGGCACAGGAAACCGCGAAAAAGAATAAGCAGATAATCGAAGAGTTTCAAGCAAAAGGAAATGCCGGGCAAACTGGTCAGATTTGCCCGGCATCTTGAGGTATGTGTTGCTGGTCGTAGAGTTAGACCGCATGACCGGGCAAAAGGTTTACAGCACGCCCTTACTTTTGCAGAACAAGTTTCCTTGCTTGGACAAAGTCACCGGACTGCAGACGATAGATGTATACCCCGCTTGCAAGACCTTCAGCAGTAAAATTACGTGTGTATGAACCTGCATTGAGAGTTTCGTTCACCAGTGTCGCGACTTCACGCCCCAGCACATCGTACACCTTAAGCAAAGTGAACCCCAAAGTTGGGATCGAAAAGGTGATTTGTGTGGAGGGATTGAAAGGATTCGGATAGTTTTGGCTTAACAGAAACGAACTTGGAGCACTATGTGAAATGGGTGAAACTCCGGTAACAACTGTTTGCCATGAGTCACCATCATCGGTGGAGACGGACGAGGAAACGGAGCCCACGGCAAACACTTTTCCCCCGGAATCCGGAAGAGCAATTGCTTGAATGTTCGTATCTGCTAAACCAAAATTCTTTTGTTCCCACGTTACTCCTTCATCAGTCGAGCGGAAGATCCCTCTGTCAGACGCAACAAAGACATGACTGGATGATTTGCGAATCCTGATCATCCGTATCGAATCTGCCCCCCAGAAAATCGGAAGTCTAACGGTAGGACCATAGAGGCGACCGGAAAAGATCGTGTCTTTCTCTGATGGAACATCTACCGACAACAACTCAATTGGGGAGATTGGATCTGGTTTTGGAATGACTGCGAAAGATGTTACGTACAATCGGAGGGGAGGCCACACTACAGAGTGTGATGTCCAAGTTGCGTAAGTCCCAGCTGGCTGCACATATTGACCAATCCAGGTTCCATCAGCATACCCAGAGCTCAATGTACCTTCACCGCAAATCCAAGCGAATTCCCTTAGCTCGGGCTCAGAAGTATCCGGGTACATGCACATATCAAACACGAACTTTCTTGAGGTGAACCACCATTGTGGGAACCATGTTTGACCACCATCAACACTTGACCATAGGGAAAATGTACTATCGGACGGAATCCTAGAAAGCAACACGCAATTTGGGTCTATGGGTGACTGCATCAATCGCAGCGGAACAAGATGACTATCCTGCAATGCCACAGTCCACGACCCAGAGCCTGCATTCGTTGAATATGCCACCTCTCCTGACTTCGCTACAACCACCGTCTGAGGGTCATCAATTCTGACAATTACTCGCTCGGGTTGAAGATATGGTGTTTCAGTGGGAGACCAAGTGAGGCCGCCATCGGTTGACCTGATGAGGTAATCGTTGCCTGCAATAAATGCGATTTGTCCGCTTGGATCGACAGCAATATCCTTCCCGCCGGTGGGAACAGAGGCTTGGGGAAACACTCTTGTTGTTGAGGCTACAAACACGAAGATTATCGCCATGGAAAGAATCTTGTCAGACATGTTCTAGTCCTCCTTGCTTTAAGGCACTACTAGCTACACGAATTTCCATTGTGTTAAGCCCGTCCAACTCCACGGGTAGGTTTCCGGCACGAAGCGGGATTGCTGACAGGTCAGTGATAATGTATGGCACAGAATTGCGAATGTCAATAAGGAATAACACGTAAGGCTGAGTCTGGAACCCACTAACTCGGCAACCAGTCCCGTCATGTCCGACGTGATGGTCGAATTCATCAAGTAGCAAGTTCCTCAGGTCCACGGAGAGGTCGAATGTACTATCCCCGGTAAAGAGTGCGCGTATCCACAGGTATTCCCAACACCTTCAAATTCAGATGTAACTCCATCAAGTGACGAATATGATGCTCACCCACGGACATCGCGAACCGCCAGCATTTTACTTCGCCCCACTGTGGCGTCTTGATCATTGCTTCCTGAAAGAACTCCTCTCCGCGCGATTGAACGGCGTTCTTGAATAGCTCGATTCCCTGTCTCAACTGAAGAATTGCTTCATCCGTACCGATCGAGGACTGACGGCGATTTATCACAAGGACTTCTCTCATTGACTTCACCGGCCAGTCATCCCCTGCCATAATTTTTGCATTGAACATGAGTGCGCTCGGAATATGACCTAGCAACTGTCCCACAGAGAACGAAGTACCAGTAAGCTTGAAATCCAGTTTGTCGCCCGGGACAAGCCGGAACATCGGCTCGGTTGGCTTGAGGATATCGTCAAACCAGAAGAAGAATTGTTGAATGGTCATCATATTTATATCTATCCAAGGTAAACGGGTGTGAGTAGCTCAATCTCGCGAAAGGAATATACATGCGGCAGGCGGTTCAAGCAAACGTTGTTGGTCGAAACTGAATTTCTGCAACTGCCGTCTTGGCATGCACATCAATACCAGCGCAAGACTCATACATGACTTGCATGGGAACCATTCCTTTCTTCCACAGAAGCAAAGAGCCCAACATGGATAGATTCTGCTATGCGTGCTTCCCGA